>Ga0206820_1100_pt1 | contig 16034 bp, 8 predicted proteins | sample Alteio_BWOrgCont_84_FD_152857 | JGI IMG/M metagenome (GOLD analysis project Ga0206820, IMG submission 152857) | Enriched cells from forest soil in Barre Woods Harvard Forest LTER site, Petersham, Massachusetts, United States -... | ecosystem: Environmental > Terrestrial > Soil > Temperate forest > O...
TCCCATAATTCAGACTATCCATAAATGTATAATTGATAACGGTAAGATTAGCGACAGTGGGTATTACAGGCATCAAGGCAGTATCCGGCCAGATATAAATGTCATAGGCCGTAGCATGGGCAGAAGCTGGCCAGGAGAATTGCACAGGGTTAACCAAATTCAAAGCTCCGTCAGCAGGTAATTGACCTCTGGCTGTATCCGGTGGGGGAAGTGTCAATATATTGATAGTAACCGTATCTCTCATTACACAACCAGCCGCATTGGTCACTGCAACAACATACTTAGTCGTGTCAGAAGGAGCGGCTTTGGGGTTTGGAATGGTCGTCCCTGATAAACCCGCCGAAGGACTCCATAGATAAGAAATGCCTCCTGCTATGCTTAATTGCAGGCTGTCCCCCTTACAGGAAAGGGTATCCCTCAGACCTGGAATTGAATAAACCGTTACTTTGGACTGGGTAGAATCCTGTGCTCCGGTAGCATCCTTTAGTTTTATGGTGTAAATAGTGGTCACACCAGGACTGGCAAGAACTGTTTCGCAGGTAGTGCAACTTAATCCCGTTGAGGGATACCAGGAATACGTATAAGGAGGGGTAAAAGTGCTGCTGACATTGACGGTGAGAGTTGCTGAATCTCCCTTGCAAATACTGGTGTCATTCACAACTATCGGATTAGTCAATACCGATCCCATTGCCGATTGCTGATTTGAGCAACCTGCTCCTTCAGCAGCCGTTAGAGTACCTTTAAATGAGGAGTTGCTGAAATAAGCAGATATACGGCCACCGCCGCCACATCCGCCGTACCCTCCATTTTCCGAACAGTAACTATTACTACCTGCAGCACCACCATTTGCCTGAATAACACCCGTTCCTGTCAGCGCAGCGACGCTCAGCCAGATACTACCTCCGGAACCGCCACCGGCCGGACCCGAGAAAGGCTGAGCCCCATTGGCAGTAATGATCCCGTTTACTGTTAACGTGCCCGCCGTACTGAGCCGGATGGCCCCTCCTCCTGCACCGCCGGGGTAATAAGAAGGGTAGTAGCAAAAACCTCCGCCACCGGAGCTGCCCAGATCAGTTGGTGTAGCAGCGGTGAGAGCGCCATAGGTAAGCCCACCTGCTCCTCCATAAGTACCGCCCCCGCCAGCCTCTCCTGCTCCTCCGTAACTGCCGCCCCCGCCTGCACCATTCCCAACTCCACCTCCAGGCCCGTTTCCATTACCATTGTTGACACTATTGTAGCTGGAACCCTGATAACCCAGGCTGTCAGCGGAGAGTACAACACCTACCGGAAGAATGACATTCCCTGTTAGATTCAGATAGACTCCCCTACCATTGATACTATCCGTATTGGAACCTCCCAGGTAGACGGTATAGTTACCATTTCCAAAAGTAGTCGTTCCTGAAGACAATAGGGTGAACAGTATAGCATTGCTGGAGCTGAAATAAACTCCGTTACTGATGCTAAGATTCCGGAAACTCCAGGAACTTCTGTCTGATGCATTCCATTTACCGTTCTGACAGGGAATGGTTAGATCCTCATTGACTGTATTCTCGTAAAACGCTGTTCCATAACTCCCTCCGAATAATACAGAAGTACTTCCCGAACCAAAATTAACGGAGGTGATTCCCTGCCAGGTGTAAGCTGTTGCACAGGTGATTGCTATACGGCCACCACCACCACCACCACCAATTAACAAACAATTAATACCGCAAGCACCTCCATTTGCCTGAATAGTACCTGCTCCTAACAATGCACCGGAACTCAACCAGATGCTGCCCCCTGAACCACCGCCCCCGGCACTCCCCGTATTAGGCTGAACCCCATTGGCTGTAATAATTCCGTTTACCGTTAATGTGCCTGTGATACTGAGCCGGATAGCGCCTCCCCCCGCACCGCCGGATAAGAGGCCATTGCATCCACCTGCGCCACCGGCGCTGCCCAAATCCGTCGGCGCGATTAATGTGCCATAGGTAGCGCCTCTTTTTACCAAGCTTATATCCCCATAATAGTTCCCATCCGTACCTGTTCCCCCATAACTGCCACCAAAGCCCCCTGCATAACTGGAGGACCCATATCCACCACCAGGACCATTTCCATACCCACTGCTGATGATACCCTGATAACCTAATCCATCTGCATTAATACTTCCATTAATCGTAGCGGATCCCGAGTTGACATTGATATAAATTCTTCCGACAATGTAGGTGGTATCCGCTGCCGAATGGTTGATCATGGATCCGGTATTGACGACGAGATCGCCTCCCGTAATGGTTAAAGCGGAAGAAAGCGCATCGTAACCAAATGTAAGCGTAGGGCTGAAAGAAGAAGAAGGGTCGCCAAGAACCAATGACCGAATGAGTGTACCGGCATGAATTGTTACTGTATCATTTTTATCAATTATAACATCGTCTCCAGAAGTCGGTACAATGCCAGAACTCCAATTGGAACCAGTTTCCCAAGCCCCGGAGCCAGTGCCAGTCCATGTTACTGATGCGGCAAAAACAGGTGCCTGGCCGACGGCAAGAAAGAGCATGACAGCTATTACAAAATATCTGATAATGCACAGATTTGTGATTGAGCAACAGACGCTCACGGTGTATCGTTTTTTCATAGAAACAGAAACAGAACGCAAAAATATGGCAAGTCCCTTTAAGAACAAAAAACGGACGTAATTTAATTATCAGTATTAAAGTAATCTGAAGTTTAAGGTAAAAATCATATTTAGTTTACAAATACAATAAAATGCAGCTAACAACATCCCTGCTTGCATTGGTATGGACCGAATACGACTACTGAGTTATTATTATTTTATAATTCGTATTCACCGTTTCGTTTGAGATATGCACAAAATAAATTCCCGGTGAAAGAGCAGATATCTCTAAAATTTTATCCGTGGAAAAGTTTAAAATTTTACGATCAACGACTTTTCCTTCAATAGTAAATAGGTTTACATTTACTTGTCCTATTGCAGAAGTTGATTCAATATAGACCTTGTCTCGAGCAGGATTCGGATATATTTTAATATGAGATTCCTTTACTAAATCTCCCGCAGAAATACCTGTTGTAAAAGAAGTAATGTCAAAAGAGCCTGGAGCTTCGAGATTTGCCGCATCGTCATCGAGTACTAATACCCAGTCATTAGAGTCCGGCGGAGTAAAATTATGTGTACCGGTATTTGTAAAAATTCCTATATCGGTAGTTGCACCGGAGGATGGATTAAACCACCAGCCGCGAATAGTTTTCGAGGCACTTATCACCTGGCTCATATTAACTGTTAACGTTGTAGAATTGCCATTGGGAATGTACGAAATAATCGTCTGACCATCGGATGTTATCGCTGTTATTGTAAGTGAAGATCCAGACCCATAACCAGCAGTTGCCACCAGGTGATCGAAATCAGGCATAAGTTTCCAATGCTCCCTCGAACGAAAAAGCTTCCCAAGCCATGACTGTCCCACTGAACCTTGTGAATTCAGCTGGGCTTTCCAGGGGTCGGTTGTAATGGAAGGCAAACTAAAATCCCAAATGGCATAATTTCCAAAAAGCCGGCCAAGCGTGCAACCACTGAGGACAGCCCAGTAGCCTTCCTCACGTACTCCAGATTCTGTCATTGAATGTTCCCCTTCGTACCAGTCTTCAACAAGAAACTGCGGCAACGCACCCACACGCTGATAATTTACCTGCGTACGTGATGATATGTTGGCGGGCTGTTCATAAATATCATTCAATGTAAGCCAGGGATATCCGTTCCAAACGTCTTGCGCGCTTTCTCCTCTCATATTATGGGCGGTTATAAGGTGATTGGGGTCCGCAGCAGTAATGGCAGTCGCCACATCATTCATCTTAGCCTTAACACCCGATGTCTGACCGGGATCAGTGTCTCCCCCGATCATGTAAATGATATTATTGAAATTTTTATACCTGTTTCCTACATAAGTTCCCCATCCCGTCATTGTAGCTTCTGAGGCTGCCTGCACTGCCAGGCACCAACCTTGTGTTCCGTCGCAGCCATAGCCAAGATAAACAGGTGTAAGTAAAACGGTTATGCCATAAGCCGCCGCCCGCCGAAATAAATAATCCATATGTGCAAAATACGTCTCGTTGGGTGTACTGAACGCAGCTCCCGTAAAGGGGCTGTCTCCATAAAAATCAGCTGGCGCATGAGCTCCGTAAATATTATCGATAAGACTCACCCATATCAGGTTGAAGCCACGGGAGGCCCGATCGGCCAAATAGGTTTCAACATCTGAATCGGGCAATTGTATTTCCATCGAATATGCATCTTCGCCGGTAATAAATACCGGCTTGTTGCTGGTTGTATTGATAAGAAATCTTCCGCCTGGCTCAAGCGTCATTAATTGGGGAGGAGTTTGTGCAACTATATAATTCGAAACAATGATTGATACTAATAGCTTCTTCAAGGGCAACAGATTGATCTTACCTTAAAGATACAATCAATTTTTTAGTGATCTGTTGTTGGGTATCTCTTATCCTCACAAAATAAATCCCCGGGGAAAGACTGGATACATCCATTGATTTTTCAGATTGAAAGTTTAAAGTTTTTTGAATTACAATTCTTCCGTCAAAGGAATAAATAGTCGCATTTACCAGGCCATTTACAACTGAGGATTCAAAAAAGAGTTTGTCTTGAGCAGGATTGGGATAAATAATAAAACTATTTTCAACGGCCGGTTCTGTTTTAACCCCCGTAGCAACATTGCAGCTAATACCGCTCACCAGTGGGTGGGGATAGCAATAAGGTGTATAATACTCTGTCCAGGTATTCGTGGATGTACATTTGTACAATGTCTTTGTATCCGTTCCCCAGTATGCTACACCATCAGTGCAAGTAGTGGGGCGTGCCGAAAGCAAACCCTGACCCACTCCACTCGTTCCGTCAAAGCCAGAAGTTTGTTGGTAATAGTCACGGTTCTCAATCACATTTGCCTGGGTACCGGGAGCGACCCAACCCCAAATTGGAGTATTACCGCCGAAAGTGGTTCCCCATTCATAAATCGGGTCAAGCGCTTCGTTAACCCATCCTGTAGGAGTCGGCGTGTCGCCTGAAAGCAGAACTCCCTGGCCACGCCCTGTTTGATCTAAGCAGATTGAAGCCCGCAAAATCTGATAGCTGTCCCCGGGGTTAGTGGTTGGGCATATGCCATTGAAGCCGCCACAACCTTGAGTGGACAAGGTGTTGGAAGTATTAGCGGTGATTTGCCAGCCCTGGCCTAGTGTTGTGTTCACCCAGGTATAACGGTCTCCATTATTATTGACCCATTGACCTGGAGTCCAGGATTTACCTGCATCCGTAATGGTGAGGGCTTGGCCGGAGAGGCTGACTGCTGATACAGTTCCAGAGTCGTAAACTGTTCCGTCATTCTTATCAAATGATCCCTGACCGTCGCACATGCCCCATGGAGGAAACGGGTAAACAACCCTTAGATTACCCAGCGACATTTCGTGGTTAATCCACCCCCCTCCGGAGGTCTGGAGAGTATTGTCGAACGTCAGGGCGGTTCCGCTACGCAGACCTGCGAAGTCACAGCCAGAACTGTTGTCCGTGCAAAGCAGGGTATTATTATAGACCTCAACATGGCGCGCACCTCGTGTCCGGCCGGTTGACTCGGTTCCATGGGTCTGAATGGTACTGTTAATCAGATTGTTGAAACGGAAGACGAAACGCCCGCCACCACCAAAATCGGCATCGGTGACCGCATGCTGCCTGCCATCCGGTGTTGTAAAAGTGCTGCTTTCAATATAAAGCGCGTTATCGGTGCCATAGGAATCAGGCTGTGCCCATGAATTGTCGCCATGGTCTCCAACTCCTCCATAAGTACTCTGTCCTATAGCCACGAACTCGCCATTCTGGCTGACATTCAGGTGATCCATTACGCCGAAAAAATCATCGACGTACATCAGAAATCCCTGGAAATTAGTACCGCTCAGCCAACCGGGCAGATTCAGGTTATCAAGACGGATATGAGAACAGGTGGTAGAATTGCAGGTGCCTTTGATGAGCGCGACACCTGGCTGGGTGACCATTGATGAAGTCATGCTTGGAGATGGCTGAATGGACATTCCGCTCAAGCGAAAAGTTTCGCCGGCCGATGACAGGGAAATTTTAAACATCGGGTTCTGATTGATGTCATCCAAAATAATTGTTGAATCTGATCCTGCCCCAATAATACTGATTCCAATATTTATGGAAAGTGACGATGTCCAGGTGCAAGTACCTGCAGGTATTTTTACGGTATCACCATCAGCCGCAACGTTTATAGCATTCTGCACATCGGTTTCAGAACAGGATACCGCAGTTATAATTTTGCCTGCATTTGCCAGGATACTAACGGTCATAAAAAGTAATAGTAGTCTTTTTTTCATGGTTTTGGTTTTAATGAACTATTACGATTTGGAAAGTTTAATATTTTCGCAACGATCAATTAAATATAGATCATCGAATTTGAAAAAGCAATCAAAATCTAAATAAAATAAACAATCTAATTATTATTTGAAACTATTTTATTAAGTTCTTGATTTATAAAAGTGACTTTTACAAGTCAAATATGTTATTTACCTAGAAACTATGAAGCTCCATTCGTTCTATAAGCATTGATATTAATCATCAAAAAACAGAACCTTTTGACGATTAAAATTACAACTTCATGGGGGGGGGGCAAACAAGGCACAAAAATTCCTAGAACTACTATAAAATACGTATACGTAAAATTAAAATAGTCTCTACATTTGATTTTATACACTGTTGACTTTAATGTTGCGCGCTAAAGAAATACTTAATAAACAATTTGGCTATAGTTCTTTTCGGTTTAATCAGGAAGCGATAATCCGGAATACGCTTGAAGGAAAGGATACTTTCGTATTAATGCCTACCGGTGGTGGCAAATCTCTATGCTATCAGGTACCTGCTCTTGTTTTTGAGGGATTAACGGTGGTCATATCTCCCCTTATTGCACTGATGAAGGACCAGGTGGATGCTTTGCGCGTGAATGGAATTAAGGCAGCTTATCTCAACTCCTCATTATCATTCTCTCAACAGGAGGTTATTCTCACGCAGTTGCATAATGGCCAATTAAAATTGTTATACATGGCGCCTGAAAGGTTGTTAGGTGGGGATAACAGTTTTATGCAATTCCTCAAAAATATCAGGATTTCCCTCTTTGCCATTGATGAAGCTCATTGTATTTCTCAGTGGGGACACGATTTCAGACCTGAATACAGGTTACTTTCCCAGATAAAAATTCAGTTTCCAAACGTACCTATAATTGCACTTACTGCGACAGCTGATGCACTGACAAAAAAGGATATTCTGGAAAAATTACAATTATATAATCCACAGGTTTTTGTTTCCAGCTTTAACAGGGAGAACATTCACTATTTCGTTGAACATAAAAGAAATTATTTTGAACGAATTGCAGCGTATCTCCACTTACATGATAAGGACTCGGGTATTATTTATACCTTTTCACGGGAAGGATCAGAATCTCTTGCGCTTAGACTTCAGCAAAAAGGCTTTTCTGCAAAACCTTATCATGCAGGACTTGAAAAGGAAAGACGTGAATCCACCCAGGAAGAGTTTCTGCGGGATGATGTTAAAATTATTGTTGCAACGATCGCTTTCGGAATGGGCATAAATAAATCGAACGTGCGTTTTGTTATTCATGCCGATCTGCCAAAAAACATTGAAAGTTATTACCAGGAAACAGGCAGGGCGGGACGGGACGGGCTCCGAAGCGACGCTCTTTTATTTTATAACGGAGCTGATGTTAATAAACTCAGGCATTTCTCATCCGTTGAAAACAATCCGGAACAGACTCGCATCTTGATGAATAAGCTCAACAAAATGGCTCAGTTCTGCGAAATACACTCCTGCAGAAGAAGATTCCTCCTGAATTATTTTGGTGAAAAAGCGCCTGAAACGTGTGAAAGCTGCGACGCCTGCCTCAGTAATTATGAAAAGGAAGATGCTACCATATTGGCTCAAAAAGCACTTTCAGCAATTTCACGTTTGAATGAAAGCTATGGTTTGAATTATGTCACAGACTTTTTGCGTGGATCGAAATCCGGAAAAATACGTGAAGAGCATAAATCTATTAAAACCTATTCTGCTGGCGCAGATATTAGTAAACAACAGTGGATGACTTACCTCAAAGATATGATAGCACTTGATTTGATTGAACAAAGCTGCGGGGAATATCCAGTACTTAAGTTAACTGCAAAAAGTCATGCTGTTCTCAAAGGATTTGAGCGTGTCTGGCTTGTCAAATCAATCACCCCGGTAAATACAAAGAGAGATGAAACAGATAAGGGACCAGTGTCTTGCGAAATTCAGCTCTTCAATCAACTCAAAGATATACGCAGAGCGATTGCAAGAAAGGAAAACATGCCGGCATATATTATCTTATCAGATGCGACTTTGGTTGAACTGGCTACCTATCTGCCTGCTTCCTTGTCTGAAGTCAGGAAAATTTCCGGTTTCGGGGATGTTAAACTGGATCGTTACGGCCAAGCCTTTCTAAATGAAATAACAGTGTATTGTCAAAACAATCATCTAACATCGCGCATTTCGGCTAAAGTTCCCAAACGTGAGAAACATCAACATTAAACCCTGCAAAGCATTTTGCTTTCCGTCCGGCACATAAACACCACCTTTGCTTACATTTGATACCCGCCCTGCCCTATGAGGGACAACCGGGTACAACCTTCTTAAAACTGTTTCGTAACCATTTTCTCAACGGACTAAAAGTTACAAAGACCATCACCTTACTGGACATATGTTAGACATATGTCCAGTATTTTTTAAGAAATGGACATGACTTATTATTTAAATAGTATTAAATATATAAATTAGGAGTCTAATATAATGACATACATTTAGTTGACTACGGTAAAACTAAATGTGTAATTTTATCGTAAATAGTATCCAGGAAGACTCAATTGGGCAACAGCAAACTGAAGGTTGTTGCACACAATCCGAATTAGTTTGACGACATACATACAAAAACGATCAAAAAACAGTTTCGTAAAAAAAACGAACTACTTGTTTATCTTATTTTGTTCAATTACCTTTTTTCGTCTTCAGGCTCAAGATTGGGTAAATTTGATGCAGGATTCGCATGCGAATGTACACGATGTTCAGAAGTCCTTTTACAGATGGCAGGAAGAACAAAACAGTATCTTGAGAACCAGTAAAAATTCACGCACATCTGATACGGAATCTGAAGGGGAAGGCGATGCGTTATTTAAACGATGGGAGTGGTTTGCAGAACCCCGTACATATCCTACGGGCAATTGGCCGGATCCTATTCAAATATACACCGAGTACCAGCAATATCTTTCCGAAAAATTCAATCCAAAAATTCAATCGATTGCAAATTGGAATTATTTCGGAACAACGAGTATTCCTGATAGTAATGGCACGAATAATTTTGCCGGACACAGTGGCGCCGGAAGGGTCAATCGTATTGTTTTCTATCCAGGAAATAATAATATAATTTTCGCATGTACTGGTGGTGGTGGTCTTTGGAAAACTACTGACGGCGGAATAACCTGGTCTACCAATACGGATCAACTAACTGATATAGCCACGGGCGATCTGGCCATTGATCCAGGCGATCCATCAACAATGTACCTTGCCTCCGGAGATGGAGAATATTCCAATAATGAACCTTATGGTGGAAGCCCTTTGGGGGTTTTAAAGTCAACGGATGGCGGCGCTACATGGCAAACATCTGCGCTTTTGGGATCTACCGTTAACCGTATTCTTATACGTCCGGATAGCACTAATATTGTGTATGCTGCTACCACCGGTTCTGTTTATTATTCTACTGATTATGGGAAAACATTTAAAAGCACCATCCACCCTATCAATGTGAAAGATATCGAGTTTGAACCTTTTCATCCTTCTACGATATATGCTTCCTCAAGTACCGGTCAATTTTATGTTTCAAGGAACGGGGGCAGAATTTATACGCAGATCACTTCGGGACTCCCTGCAACTGGGGTAGGAAGGATATCCATTGGTGTTTCTCCAGCGGATTCGAATTGTGTTTATGTCTACGCCTCTGCCACCAATTCTACTTTTTACGGCCTATATCGCTCTACCGATAGAGGACAAACATTTACCACTCAGGCAAGTAAAGCGGGAGGAGCTCCTAACCTGCTGGGGTATGCTCAGGACGGATCGGATAATGGCGGACAGGGTTGGTATACACTACCAATAGTTGTTTCTCCATACAACATCAATAATGTTATGGTAGGTGGCGTTAATATATGGGCTTCTTCCGATGGTGGTGTTACCTGGTCTTGCAAAACAGATTGGGAAGGTACTGCGGGACCTTGTGTACACGCTGATATCCATCAATTGTGTTATGTACCAGGAGGCAACGCATCCTCCTTTTTTTCAACGAACGATGGTGGTATTTGTAAAACCACAAATAATGGAGCCTCCTGGACAGACCTTAGTAATAATCTGAAAATCGGGCAAATATATTCAATAGGTCTTTCAGCAAGTAATCCAAATTTCTACTTATCCGGCTGGCAGGACAATTGTTCCATTGTAGACAACGATAATTCCTGTTCTGTGGTACTTGGTGGTGATGGTGCGGATTGCTTCATAGATTATTCCAATGATAGTATTCTATATGTAGAAGCAGAAAATGGCTTGCTCACACGATCAATAAACGGGAATGCCGCTTTTATTAATACTGGAATAACAGAGACTGGACCATTTGTTACGCCTTGGTTGCAGGATCCTAAAAATTCAACTACTTTGTTTGCAGGATTTAAAAATGTATGGATATCTACTGATCAGGGAAACAACTGGAAAAATATAAGCAAGTTTGCAACTACTTCTTTTATTTCTTCTCTGGTGGTTGCTCCCTCTGATGATCAGTATGTTTTTGTTGCACGGAAGGATACGATTTATTCAACATCTGATCAGGGCGCACACTGGAATAATGTAAAGGGCAATATGCCTGATACAGCAGCGATAACTGCTATTGCGGTTGATCCCAATAATCCTGCCAGGCTATGGGTTACTTATTCTGGATTTTTTAAAAATGTTAAAGTTTATCATACAGATAATGGCGGCAGTTCATGGACCAATATTTCTTCCGGATTACCCAACTTTCCTGTCAATTGCATCGTTTATCAGAAAAGAAGCGCCGATGGTATTTATGTAGGCACAGATATGGGGATCTATTACAGAGATAGCATTGGCAAAGTCTGGATACCCTATAATGCCGGTTTGCCAAACGCAATTGTCACTGATCTGAAAATATTTGAACCCAGTCAGAAATTAAGAGCTGCCACTTATGGAAGGGGTGTATGGGAAAGCCCTTTGAATTCTATAGCAACAAGTGTAACTACTATTTCTTCAGATGACATAATAAAAGTGTATCCTAATCCTGTAAGTAATACCATTTTTATAGAACCTGGTAAATCTCCTATAGAACAGGAATTCAGTCTATATGACTTGACAGGTAAGTTATTGATCGCTAAAAAAACAAATGGAAATAGTATAAATCAAATCGATGTATCCTCCATAGATGTGGGAGTTTATTTCTTGAAAATCTCGGATACGGGTAATACTGAAACACAAACCAGAAAAATTGTGGTTGTTAAGTAAGAATAAAATCGAAAAGGGTAGCTTGCTAAAACCAATTGTCTTAATTCCCGGATCAAAGCAGTACAGGTATAAACTTATTAAAAACAGTTCTAAGTCATTCACAAAGGATCAAAACTGGGTTTGAGGTTGATTTCGGGACGACTTTCTCACGAAAAACAAGTTTACATTACGTAAACTATGTATTTTATTTTGTATCTTTGTTCTATGAGAATTATTGCCAAATGTACTTTGAGGGAATTTTGGGAGAAAAACTCTGCAACTGAAGTCCCACTTAAAACTTGGCATAAGATTGTAGAAAAACAGAACTGGAAAAATACACATGACATCAAGCAAATGTTTGGTGACGCAAGTATCGTTGGGAACAATAGAGTAGTATTCAATATTAAAGGAAATCAATATCGACTGGTGGTGTATATTGTGTTTAAGGTTCAAAAAGTATTCATCCGGTTTATCGGAACTCACAAACAATACGATCATATAGATGCAAAAACAATTTAAAAAATGAAGCCATGAATATAAAACCCATCAGAACAGAAAAAGATTATAAGGCATCCCTCAAGCGAATTGATGAGCTGATCTTAGTTGACCCAAAAGAGGGAACTCCTGCCTATGATGAACTGGATATAGTTTCTACGCTTGTAGAATCTTACGAATCCATACATCATCCAATTGAAGCACCAGATCCTGTTGCGGCAATAAAATATATTATGAGTGAAAAGGGGCTAAGCCAAAAGGATATCGTCAAATATTTCGGTGGCAACAAGAGTCTGGTTTCTGCCGTTCTTAGTAAGAAACGGGAACTATCAAAACGGGTGATCAAAGCATTGCACGATGGACTTGATATTCCGTACGAATTGTTAATGGCTTGATTTTCATGGGAATGATTTATTTCCTTATAGATCAATAATTTTATTTGGTTTTTATTAATTGATCCATTGGTGCGACATAAATTCCTCCTAATTTTTCAAAAATGGCTATATCTTTTTCAGGCGTTGCAAATAAATTATTTTCACAAACAATTAGGTGGTTGACTTCAGACAGGTCACTACTTATAATGACCCAGTTTGACCCATTATCGGTGGATAAGTATACACCATATTGAGTTCCTAATATTAAATTGGAACCTAATAATACAAGACTAAGGTTTGCAGGTTCTTTCTTATTAATAGCCTTCCAACAGAAGAGTTGGGCAACAAAATAGAAAATTAATAATCAACAGAAGTCAACAAAAACAAGCAGTTGACAAACAAGAGAAAGGAAATTACTTTCCAATACAAAATTTTGAAAAGATGTTTTTCAGCAGGTCATCTGTTGTTACTTCTCCTGTTATCAGACCCAAGTGATGTAAGGCATTTTTAATGTCTATGGATAGTAATTCTCCGGAGATATTTTTAGCGAGTCCGTCATATATCTTTTCCAACGCGCTGCCCGCATTTTGCAAGGCCTGCACGTGTCGTGCATTTGTCACAACTGTTTCGGTGACGTTAACGGTGCGACTGTCAAATAAATCAACGAAGCGTTTGCGCAAGGAATCGATGTTGTGACGTTCTTTGGCGGAAATAAAGATAATGTCTTTGAAAGCCGCAAACTCCCGCTCTGTATAGGCCAGGTCTTCTTTGTCAATTTTATTACCGACAACAATCACCTGAGAATGTTCGTTTACATGCTCCTTCACTTCATCTAATTCTGTTTGCAAGCCTTTGCTCGTCAGTTCATGTACATCGAACAGGTAAACAATAATGGATGATTTCTGAATCTTCTCAAAGGTGCGGGAAATTCCTATTTGTTCGATCAAATCAGAACTTGGGCGAATACCGGCTGTATCAATAAAACGAAAGAGTATACCATCGATACTGATTTCATCTTCAATGGTATCCCGGGTGGTGCCAGGGATTTCTGACACGATGGCTCTGTCTTCTTCCAGTAATGCGTTCAGTAAAGTAGACTTCCCCGCATTGGGTTTACCAACAATAGCGACCGGAATGCCATTCTTTATAACATTACCAAGTTCAAAGGAATTAACAAGACGATGGATTACTTTTTGAATGGAAAGTATTAGCTGCTTCAGATCGTTGCGATCTGCAAATTCGACGTCTTCTTCACTAAAGTCCAGCTCAAGTTCTATAAGAGAAGCAAAATTTACAAGATTCTCACGCAATATTTTTATTTTACCTGAAAAACCTCCCCGCATTTGTTGCATAGCTACCTGGTGAGATGTGGCAGAAGTAGAGGCGATCAGATCAGCAACTGCTTCTGCCTGAGCCAGATCAAGCCTTTTATTAAAAAATGCCCGGAAGGTAAATTCACCGGCTTCTGCCAAACGGGCACCGTACCGGATCAGCAATTGCATCAGCTGTTGTTGAATGAACCGGGAACCATGGCAAGATAGTTCTACTGTGTTTTCCGCAGTATAGGAATTGGGGGCCAAAAATACGCTTAGTAGTATTTCATCCAGCACAACGTCTCCTTCTTTGACCAGCCCAAAGTGAATCGTGTGCGTTTTTAGTTTAGCTATGTCTATTGACTCGCCGTTCTTTTTGTAAAAAAATTTACTGCAGATCGAAAAAGCATTTTCCCCAGATACCCGGATTATTCCGATGGCCCCCACTCCATCCGGAGTAGCTAAAGCCACTATTGTATCGTTATTTAAGGGGTCGTATCTGATACGTGTTAGGTTAATAACCTCCTTAAATATAACAACAATTTTTTTTACCTTCGCAGATATTATAAATTTTATTCCTAAGACACATGAGCGTACTGGTTAATAAGAGTTCAAGGGTAATCGTACAGGGGTTCACCGGTACAGAAGGCACTTTTCACGCCACACAAATGATTGAATATGGGACAAATGTTGTTGGTGGCGTTACTCCTGGTAAGGGAGGTTCCCGGCATCTTGACAAACCCGTATTCAATACCGTGGAGCAGGCTGTTAAAACAGCCGGCGCTGATGTGTCCATTATATTTGTTCCTCCCTCCTTTGCAGCAGATGCCATTATGGAAGCTGCTGAAGCAGGGATCAAAGTCATTGTTTGTATCACGGAAGGAATTCCCACGCGGGATATGATCGCAGCAAAAGAATACCTTAAGAACCGGAATTGTCGCCTGATCGGACCTAATTGTCCGGGCATTATTACTGCGGGGGAAGCTAAAGTTGGTATTATGCCGGGCTTTATTTTTAAAAAAGGTACGATTGGAATTGTTTCCAAATCCGGAACATTGACATACGAAGCAGCCGATCAGGTTGTAAAAGCTGGCCTGGGAATAACAACGGCTATCGGAATAGGCGGAGACCCTATCATTGGAACTTCCACCAGGGAAGCGGTCGAATTATTAATGAATGATCCGGAAACAGAAGGTATCGTAATGATAGGTGAAATTGGCGGACCAATGGAGGCGGAAGCTGCCAATTGGATAAAACAGAACGGAACAAAACCTGTTGTCGGTTTTATTGCAGGACAAACAGCTCCTGCGGGGCGGACGATGGGTCATGCCGGAGCAATTGTAGGAGGGGCAGATGATACTGCTGCCGCCAAAATGAAAATTATGCGGGCCTGTGGTGTTCAGGTGGTTGAATCGCCTGCTGTTATTGGAAAAACCATGGCGCTTGCGCTCAAAAACTTGTACGCTCTTAAAAATTGAATATCAATCGTCTTGTTTGAGTCTGTTCAGACATCTCATAAAGGCATCCCTTACGCCTTCATACTGTGACTCTCTTCCATAGTTACGGGATTGATGAGCGTCGAGAATTGATTCGTTGGCGTACTCAATCTGATCGTTTAGCCATTTGAGTACTTCTTGTATTTGTTCCCTGTTCATAGCCCAATGTATTGATGGTTTCTTCTTGTATACGTATCACATTGCGATAATGTTCCAATCTGTTTAATATTTGTTTTACATAGTTATAGGGCTCTTCCCCGCGGCAGTAGCCGTATCTGACCACATCGTCGTTATAATACATGGGTTTTGACTTGTTTAGCAGGTAAAAATCCACGTTATTTTCCCATAAATTCGGGTTTTTGTCGTATTTAACGGCTAGATTACGTGCATCAATCACATGGCCAAGGCCGACATTATAAGATGCCAGAACAAACTTTATCCGTTCTGCAGAGTCTGAAATAAAATCCTTCCAGTAATTATTCAGGTGAATTAAGAAATTGGTTCCTGCTTCAATGTTCTGAACAGGTGATGCAATAAGACTATCTATGCCAAAACGTTTGGAGGTAGCAGGTATAAGCTGCATTAACCCATAAGCGCCTGCCCATGATTGGGCATCCGAATTAAAGTGAGATTCCTGATAAATCATGGCTGCCAGAAGCCTCCAATCCCATCCAATTTTTTGACTGTACTTCTGTATGGCATGATCATAGGGAGAAATACAGCCTCCATT
>Ga0206820_1101_pt1 | contig 15743 bp, 4 predicted proteins | sample Alteio_BWOrgCont_84_FD_152857 | JGI IMG/M metagenome (GOLD analysis project Ga0206820, IMG submission 152857) | Enriched cells from forest soil in Barre Woods Harvard Forest LTER site, Petersham, Massachusetts, United States -... | ecosystem: Environmental > Terrestrial > Soil > Temperate forest > O...
GAACTCCTATTTTTCATTTATAGAAAATCCGTTACCATTATTACGCAAATAGTCATACACTACTCCCATAAATCTAAAACTGCTTTCCAACAAATTACTTTCTTTTACTGTAGGTTGTGTACTGGGTTTAGTAGGATCATAGTATACGAGATATGGGTGATCTACCTCATAGGATTCTCCTATGGCATATCCATACCTTTTTCGATAACCGTTACCAAAATCCTTCGTAGTATAGTAACGCCCATCAATTAGTACAGTAATGTAATCGTTTAACTCTTGTGCAGAACCTGTGATGTCACCCCTATTATAGGATAAAGTGTAAGAATGTGTCATTTCAGGCAATTGCTTTTGTGCATTACGCTGAATCAATAAGGAAAAAAAACTATCAACTTTATTAGGATGATTACCAGGAGGAGCTATTGTGGCAGTTTTAAAAAGATTAGCAATTTGATACCCTAATTCGCGTGCTTTATCCATTAACCAAGTGCGGGCACCTAATTCAAAAATGCAGTCTATCTTCTGCAGGTAAAAGTCAGCAAGAATATGTGGACTATTTTGTGTTGTATGATTGTTATCCATCATGCTAAGGGTAAATGCGAGCCTGGAACTTAATTTATCTGTTACCGTTAATGCAAAATCAATAGGCGTCTCTTCTGTTACTAAGCTTAACCACTGTTTTAGTGTAAATTTTATATATTGAATACGGCACTCATTGACTGCCGTCATAAGTGCCTTTGCGCTTGCTGCCACTACAGTAGTAGAGGTAGAAGGAGAAGTAATTTGTCCTACCCCTAGCGCCATAATAGTATCCCCTATATTCTTTAAATTGACCATCATTTTATCATTAAATATACCTTGGTCTATATGCTCTACTAGCATTTTAGCATGCATGATCTTCTGACTTAACCCATTTAAAAATTTACTGCGAAATTGCACTACATTAGGTAACGAGAAATAATCATTTCTTACATTATGTACAGCGCTATCTACAATAGCTTCATGCAATAACTCGCGTAGATCGTGCTCATTGAGATTTACACATAATTGTTGTCGTTTTTCAGGTGAAGCTTTGCGCAATTGTGTTATAGAAATTCTTGAATCAGCTACCTGATTTGTCCTATTACCTAACATGGCACTACCTATACGGAAAGACTTTCAATATTTAACAATCTTTGATTTACTTTCTCTCTCCAATTTGTTTGTATGCTGATCAAATGTTCCAAATGATGATCACTGGTAAAATAGTCTGCTAATATCGCTTTTTTCTCTTCTGATATAAAACTCCTTGATTGCCAGAGTCTTTCTGAACGTTGTTGATTATGACTCGCAAGTTTCACTAACCCCACTGCCTCACAAGCATATGCGAGTAACCCGTAATGTACGGGATTAGGATGTTTCTGCACCTCTTTATGCAGGAGTCTAAGGTAATCCATTGCTGGAATGTTTGAAGAGGTTATAGATTGGCTAGCTTCATTGCTATACTTCCCAATCAAAAGTAATAAAACACATGCCAACACCCTAGGCCTAACACTAATTGTACTATCCTGGTCTCCTATGGACTGGCATTGCGCAATTTGTAGCTGTAATGCAGGAATAAGGGTGGTAAATTCCATGCCGTTATAGGTGAGTAGAGCTTCGTCTTCAGGATATATTAATGCATCATGTAGATATGAATAAGCTTTATCTGGTTGTTGATGAAGATACAAAAATTGACCAAATTCCACTAAAGTACTTTTATTAGCTTCTATAGCGAGTGCTTTTTGAAAATTGTAGAATGCTTTTGCTGCAAGCGTCCCTGCCTCTGCTATTTTCCCAACCTGCTTCTTGTTGATTTCTTGTATATGTAAGAGAGACGCATAATTATGATGCATTACAGCCACTGGACTTAAAGCAAGTAAAACTTCATATCCTTTATTGACCATCTCCCAATCAAAATTTTTCCCCTCTAGTGTTGTGCTTTGCTGAATAAGGGTAACTGTCCTTAATAAAATCTCTGTACCGAGGGCAATTACTTGCTGTTTATAAGCAAAATTTTGTGTCAAATCTTTCGAAAACAGATTTACACTGTATTCCCACTTTTTTAATGCTTCAACGTAATTACCTTGCTCTCTTTCACAATTAGCTATATTGAGCAATATCACTGCCACATCCGCATTATCCTGCCCGTAAATTTGGCGCTTCATGGACAATGCTTGGTTATTGTAAGCTATCGCTTTATCACTTTTTCCGACAATTAACCAAACATTACCTAAGTTGATTAATGTATTAGCAATATCGTTATTAGCAGCGTCAATCCCATAAATAGCTTGCTTGATGGCAAGGGCCTTTTCATAATACTTTATTGCTGTAGACAGATTATGCTGCTGAAGATAAATAGTCCCTAAATTGCTCAATGTACGCGCAACAGTGATATTAATCTCAGAACCGTAAATTTTGAGTGAAAAAGACAGAGCATTCTCATAGTAAGCAAGCCCTCTGTCCAACTCACCCAAGGCAGCATAAGCATTCCCTAAATTATTAAGCGTAGCTAGAACTGCAGGATGGTATTCCATACCATAAAGAACCCGGTACATAGCAAGAACTCGCTCAAAATAATCAAGTGCTTTGTGTACATTACCTGCTGCAGCATGGAGATTCCCTAAATTATTGAGCGTGTCTGCAATTGCAGTATTATATGTATTCTCCCCATACACAGCGCTTTGCGCCGACAAAGCTTTTTCAAAACATTCACGTCCCTCTATGAAATTTCCCAGATCTAACCATGTATTTCCCAAGTTATTTAGTATATTTGCCATATTAGCAGTTGCAGTCTCTTTAGAGACAGCTTGTTGTACAGTAAAAGCTTGCTTATAATAGGCGATAGCTTTGTAATGCTCTCCTAAACAAGACCAGGCACGTCCTAAATTATTTAAACTACGAGCTACCTCTATGTGTTCTTCTCCATATAATAGTTGGCAGATTTTGAAGCTGTATTCTCCATAAAATAAGCTTTCTCGATATTTACCTGTATCCTGACATCGGCTGCTAACATTCATACAAAGATCCTCAAGCATTTTCCATAATGCTTGTTTTTGCTCTGTCTTGCTATTATCTGCAGCCCTCATACCTAGCTCTACCAGCTTCATCGCATGAGGCAAGTAGTGCACCCAAAGCTTATAATATGGATCAGCTATTTCTTTATTATAACAGACAGTGAGTTGCAGCACGGCGTCTCGTAGCCTTTCATAATACTGCTCAGGTGTAAGACCGCTTGCAATCACCTGCTGCACCAGTTCATGCATCATAACGCCTGCTATTCCTTCTATTTTTTCGCAAGCGATCAGTCCATAATTCTCTAATAAATCGATTGCTTTTATTAGAGTAATCTTGGACTCTAGTTTTTTACTATCTGTATAAGCTTGGTAGAATTCCATTGGCACAAACTCTGACGCTAAGACACTGCCAATTTGAATACACTCTAGTGCTAGCGCTGCTTCTATTTTTTCAGTCTTGTTAATAGTATCTAAAGCAATCTGAATAGTAGTATTGCCAAGAGAACGATATGAATCCAGTACTATCTGACTCATAGGCGTGTCATGCAGCATTTTTGACTGTTGTTCCTTGAAGAGTACAATATAGTCGCGGATTGATATACATTGACATTTGATATATGCCGCTGCATGTACAAGAGCCAATGGAAGGCGACCAAGTGAATGAGAAAGCTCCATTTTCTCTTCTTTGGAATGACCTGGCAGAAGCTTGTCTAGATATTCTAGAGCTTCCATTGTTGAAAATGTAGTTAGCGTGATGGATGCATTAAAATGCGAGCTTCTAGAGGTAATGAGTATATGCCCTTGCTGCTTGTTTGCACCACGACGTATAGGTAGACCTTGTGGTAACCATGCCTTATAGTCTTCAGGATTCAAATTATCATAAATAATAAGCCAGTTCCTTATATCATCTTTGTTAAGTCTTGCATGTATAGATTGAATAATGATGGTTGGTTCTGTCTTTTCATCTACTTTAAGCTGAACACTTTCTGCTAACCTCATATAATCCTGTATAAAGGAATTATAGTCACTGGCGTTAATCCACCATATCAGCTGGTAATTGTCTAGTGCCCTACTCGCATACTCCTTAACTAGCTGGGTTTTTCCGACTCCACCTAAACCACTAATGGCTAGTGCTCCCTCACCTTTTGATCTCAACATATTCCTAATCACCTCTAAGGCCTCTTCTCTTCCTGTAAAAAAAGGATTTCTTTGCAGAGGTAAATTATGAAGAACGCTGGCTTTTTTTATAGCATCTTGTTGTCTCCAAAAATATAAACAATACTTTTCCTCTGGTAACAACATAATGCTTATCAATCTGCTTATCTGATGGGATAAGTCTTTGGAGTCATCTCTCATATCCAAATAAGTTAAATTGTCTAAGAAATCAGGAAAACTAGCCTCGCGCGTTCCTTCAAGTAGCACAGGGATGACAGAACGTTGCACTTGTAAACCATGCTTTTTTATTACTTCATCTTCTATTGACATCCGCTTATGCACCATATCCAATTGTGTCCGGATAACAGTGTTTGTTTGAGCATATTTTTTCTTCAAAGCAGGAGTTCCTATCACTAGGACAAAATCAACCGTACTTTCATGTGTAATATCAATACGAGCATGGGCATCAGTAATGACTTGCCCCGGGCTATCTTTTTTAAAGTCGGAGAAAACATCCAACTCTACATTGGAAGAAATATTAAGTCCTACATTACTTATAGCTGAAATGATTTCATCAATAGCTTTTCTATGCGCAATGGAACCTTGGTTCAGCTTTTCTCCATCTGCTCTTTCTTCGTGTGCATAAATAACAAGACAACTGACCATTTTAATGCGACCCCTCATTGTAGTGAGCTTATTTTATTAACTGTAGAAAATGTTTTAATTAACTGCAAGCAAACTACCAGCAGCTGTATAGGTATCGTAATATCATGGACGAGTGAGTATGGTTGTTTGAGATGTGTTACCTTACCTCCATAAGTTGCAATGTGGGGGATTAGCGAATACAGGAGTACATCAGGCCGAAGTGGCAAGCATCCGAGTCCTGTACATTATGATGTGCTTGCTGCAGCGTACCGTAGCGTACATACGATCCAAGCAGCTGATAAACAGGTAGAAAAATATGAAACCTATTCCTAACGCTTATGGCATGCCAGGCATCCTATTACAGAAGAACAGCAAGCTGCATTGGAAGAACATCTAGCATATCCAAACCACGCACAAGCACTTAATATGGTACAAGGGTTATTGGCGTAACAAAGTCGCTACTCGGTGGGAGTCAGTGGAGCGATCTTTGATGTGATAGCGTGTAGCAGGGGTGAAAGTATTTTTGTTAATTCGATTGTTTGATAATTTATCTTATGAGTATTGACCAAGAAAATCAGCACATACAAGTAATTGCGGTGACTAGAAAGCGATACTGACAGTATTGTGCGACAATCAAGATTGCCAACTCTGTTGACATCGAATAGCTCTATTTAAGCATAGAAATACGCCTTTTGCCTTGCTTGCAATTAGTATGTCGCATGTGCTTAGCTCCTTTGAGGAGCTGCTAAGAAATTTCTCCTTGCAAACAAGTGTTTGATTATATATGGGGGAAAAGTTGCTTTTAGCACCGTGTGAGTATCCAATGAGGAGCAAAAAGATGTATAAAAGCACTATACTAAAAGCTGATCCTATTGCCGGCAGTGGTCACCTCCGCATGAATCATGTGACCTCTTTATTCCAAAGACTCCTTATGGAGTATAGTCCAGAAAGTCTGGACCCTAATCAACTCACAAGGCGATATGGAAGGGTGACCTGGTACTCCAATGAGCAAGGGGCTTTGAACCAGGAATTGCTCCATGAGTTACATGCGTTTATATCCGGCCAAGAGCCGGTACCTGAGGATTACCAACCAGAAGGAGAGCATAAGCCTGATCTTACTATCTCTGATAATCGTGTGCTAATTCTATTGAGGGTAGAAAGGCTTCTACATAAAGGCACGGATAAAGAACAGCCTGATTTTACTATAGAAGCCAGTACACACTATACGGTTTTAAATCTACAAAAGACGAGTGCTGGATTGATAGAAGTATGTTATGCAGATTCATTGGGTGATGCAGGAAGGCTCGATCCTGTACCTCGCGTGATAAAACGCATTTTACAGAATAATGGTATTGAATTATCGGAGTGCCGAAAAGGGTTTCTATCAAAAAAACAAGGCGTGACTGCCGATTGTGGATATTATGCCGTATACCATGCACTAGAGATGCTAGGTATTCCCTTGGGGAAAACAATTGATGTATTTGTACAGGAACAAAGGCAGAAGCTGGCAAAGGAGTTTGGTCTATGGTCGGCAGAAATGTTTCCTCAACACATTATAGGAGTACAAACAGACAGCACTGCAGCACCAGACTGGCAGGAAGGAAAGGATCTCAATAAGGCTGAGAGTACGAATAAAGCAGGATTGGCTGGCATCTCCGATAAAAAGCCATTGATAGAAGAGTGTCTTATACCTCAGGATAAGCTTAAACAAGGCGATGCTGACGTACGTACGCAAGGTTTGCAGGGTACTATACCAAATGAGAATGAAGTAAATACTCCTTTTGCCCTATACCCACATTCTACTTCTACCTGGGGGACAGACTCTATTTTTGGGAGAGTATATAATGCTGCTACCAGTCTTTTCCCTCTGAACCAAAATCAGCAACAGCAACAACAGAATAGCGTAACTACCATACAAAGTATAGAGCAATCAAGCTTTCATGATCGTGCGATTGGGATTCAAAATAACTATTATACTACCGCTGCACCGAAAGCATCGCCTCAAGACCTCCTCAAAAAGCTCGAGACAGCGGAGCACTACATCAATGGCAGAGAAGATTTGCAGAAAATGGAAAGGACACAACAGGCAGCTCGCAGCCTTAAAAAAAAGGAAAGTTTTGATGAGCAGACAGCATCATTCTCAAATTCTTCTCAGTCTGTTGTTCAAGCACATATGGAAGTAAGGAGAGTACATTTGTATGATCAATCCGTTTTAGCACAACAGCAGCAAGAAGAGGAAAAGAAACTTAGTAATAGACAAAAACATGAAGAAATCTCTAAAGGAACTGAGAGCCCACCTAAGCAGCACAAACTAGAAGAGGGTACACGTCCTATCATGATAGATACGCAAGCAGGAGAGGTTCATCTTAGTGAGCAAGCTACTTTTCAGGAAAATAATTTTATTATTGAGGGGAAAAAAGATACACACATTGAGATTTCTGCTTCCGCAGGGTTGACTCAAGGCAAGCCTGATGCGCAATCTACTTTGCAAAAGATTAATGTTAAGATCCGCGACGCTGCTCATTCTCCTCAATCTCTTGAACAAGAATGGAGCCAATGTATTGAACATTTAAGAATCATTGCACAAGAAGAGTGTGAGCAGGATCTTTACCTCATGCAGGGATTAAACCTTTATGTGCCCCTTGATGGAGCAAGCTTTGTCGGTGCAGAAACAGGTAGTTCCATCGAAGAAGAAGTACAAACTTTTCTATTTTCCACTCATGATGCTAAGATTTTCTTACTTCAAGGTAATTCGGGAGCTGGAAAATCTCTTTTTGGTCGTCATTTAGAGAAAATATTATGGCAAAACCATAGTGCGCAATTGCCTATACCGCTTTATGCTTCTTTGCCTCTCTTGCAATCTAGATATCCTAAAGCATTAGATGGCGAATTAATGCAGAGTATTTTTAAGGATAAAAAAATACCAAATGCTTTAATTGATTCCATGAAAACGTATCCTATCGTTCTCATCCTTGATGGCTATGATGAAACAGGGAGCAAAAGGAATCTTTTTAAAGATAACTATTTAGGAAAATGGAATGCCAAGACACTTATTACCTGCCGATCTCAGTATCTGACGGGTGATTATTTAGGGCAATTTGCTCAAATAAGCGCAACGAATCAACCTATCCGAGAATCAGTAGTCGAACGTTATCTTATTCCTTTTGCTGAGGTTAAGGTAAAAGAATATATTAGAAATTTTACAGCTAATCCTCAATACAATAAAGCAGGGTGGTCCAAAGAGCAGTATCTAGATCAGCTTGCTACCATACCAAATTGGCAAGAGATTACGCAAGAACCCTTTGTTCTCACTACATTATTAAGCATTCTTCCTGGGTTTAAGAGTATCCCAAATCAAGAGCACCAATATCTTACACGGTCTATGATTTACGATGAATTTATAAAACAATGGTTTGAAAAAGAATACCTTAGGCTAGGACCCAAATATCAAGCATACATTCAATCAAAAGCACTAACGCAGATAGATGTCTTAGATATTTTTCATGAATTTGCCGAAGTTTTAGCATTTAAAATGCTTGAAGCAGAGCAACAAATAGCAAGCAGGCCTGAAGAACGCAATCGTCAAGGAAGAAACCGCACTTATGGTGTATGGGATGCACTTTTTATAGGCGATACTGAAGACAAAAAACAAGAACTACGTATAGGGCTGGAAGGAAGCCCGTTGAAACATATAGGGCAACGTCAATATCTTTTCATTCATAAGTCATTTTATGAGTATTTTGTCGCACAGTTACTTTTAAAAGATTTACTAGAGAAGGAAAGAGCAGAGCGATACCAACATCTCAATCAAAAGCTTCTGACACAGGAGCCTGCTATTATTCAATTTATAGCAGAAAAAGTGAATAGCGAGGAAGAGGGATACAAAACATTGAAGGATAGGCTCTTTCAAATTGTCCAGGATTCCAAAAGTGACCCAAATTTGAGGCATGAAAAGAGTTTCGCTGCTGCCAATGCGATTACCATACTTAGCTACGCAAATATATCTTTTGCTGGTTACGACTTTAGTTATACAAACCTTGCAGGAGCAGATTTGACAGTCGCTATTTTCGACCATACTGATTGTACAGGAACTAATCTAACAAATGCTCTATTATCACAAGCATGGATTAGAGATAGTATTTTTAAAGGCGCTCTCTTAGAAGGTATAATTCTCGATGAGGATTTATTATTTAGAGATATTGGCTGGGGTATGTTGGAGAAAAAACAATTAGCAATCAATCAAAATGGTGAGATATTTATAGCAGCAACTCAAGAAAATATGATTGAAGTTTGGCACAACCATTCTAAGCAAAAAAAACGCTTGGGTAGTACTGAGAAAATCCGCAGTTTAAGCATAGATAGGCAAGGTCTGGAATTGTTATCTTTGAATGCTGATTTTCAAACAGTCTCATTATGGGATGTAATGTATACCCAAAAAAAATGGTCTATGACTGCCCCATTTAAGGTAGCAGCTCTAGGGCTAAATTCCGATAGTAAGCGTTTTGCACTGTTTGGGAAAGGCATAGTAGAAATATATCAATATACGGATCAATTAAACCTAGAAGCGGCTGTACCAGTATTGGATATGAATGAAGAGCACAGCCATTCGTATTTAAACTCTTCTTTACTTCTATATAGTCCCGATGGAACTATGCTTGCTTATGCAAACAAGAACATGATGGAATGGCTAGATTTAATGTCTCTAAATCTTACTAAATATAACGTTACAACAGACCATAAGATATCAGCCATTCAATTTAGCCAAGATGGAACTCATATTGTATGTGGTACTGAAAAAGGAGAAGTAGTTTGTCTTAACCTAATCAATCAAAATAAGTTCACATTTCATACTAATACGAGTGAAATTACTTCTCTGGCATTTAGCCCAAATAATGAGTGGCTAATTGTGAGTCATGAAGGTCTCGTTCGGATATGGGATATCAAACAACAAAAATGTGTGCATGCGATGCAGGATATGGGAGATATCATAACGTGGAACAAAGTAAACAATAAGCTATACTTCAGGAAATCAGAAAAAATCATTTCTTTCCCATCTTCATCTTTGCAATTTTTAATTTCTACCAAAATGGTTCATACTGCTCCCATTGTTGAAATTAATTATGATTCCGCTTTGGACAGCTTTACAACCATGAGCATAGAAACACAAGGTGGTAGGCAATTCCAGTTACAAAGGCAGATCTATACAAAGAGCAGCATGTGTATCAATACGCGTATTCTTCCTTGGACAGAAGGCGCAAAAACAAATCCATCTTGGCAATGTAAAGCTGCTTTGCAAGTATTAAAAAATCACTTACCTGATTTGCCAGCTTTGAATATTAGCACAATTTTTAAGGACCTACGCAGCATTTATTGCGACAAATCAACACCCTACATTCTAACAGGACATGCAGATGGAAGTAGTAAGTGTTGGAGGTATGATTCTGAAGCTAAACAACTTTTATTGCAATGGCGTGAACCTAAAATAAATGGGTTTCATTTGGAGAACTCTAATGCACACATGGTACCAGAATTTTTTGTTAATTCGATAGAAAATAATTTTCAGAAATTACTTTGTTGGATTATCGCAGATGATCTTGAGCGGGTAGATGCAATATTACAATACTACCAATTACAAGAAGAGCAGTATTTTTCAAATTTTGTGTTTCATTCTGATAATGATGGCAATACAGGATTACATTTTGCAATAATGGCCGGTAATGCCTCTATCGTACAACGAATGCTAGAATATGGTTATAGCCAAGACATTCCTAATCATGATAATCAGAAACCTTTCGATTTAGCTTTAAGATGGGAGCCCACACATTCGAATAAAGTAGTCAATAAGACCCAGTCATCTTTTGCCCTGAAAACGAGTGAAGCCATTCGTATTTCATATGAGGTTTCTGCTATTACCATAGATGACATTAATCTTCTAAGAGACTTTATACTTGAATGGCAGAAAGTAGTAGAAAGAGAAGAAACGCAAACTTTCGCAAGAGGGCATTTGCAGAATGCTCAGTTACTACTAGAATGGGGTGCAAAAGTTGATACACTTAATAAAGATAGCCAAGTAGCGCTCCATTCAGCCGTACTTGCACGTAATAAAGAAATGGTAGCGTTACTCATAGAAAACGGAGCCTGTCTTACTGCAAAAGATAAAGATGGGAATGCAGCATTGCATCTTGCAGCATCTGTAAATCGTCCAGATATCCTTGAATTATTGCTCAAAAAAGGAGCTTATTTGCAGGAACCAGGACAGTTCGGAATGACAGCGCTCCATGCTGCAGCAGAACATCACAATACCGATGCAATTCGGTTTCTTTTAGGTAATGGGTTAGAAATAAATGCAAAAGACAATGAGGGAATGACGGCTTTGCATTATGTTGTAGAACGATGTTATAGTGCAGAAGATAAGCATATCGGTACTATAACACTCCTATTAGAGCTAGGTGCAGACATAGAGGTACGAGATATATACGGACGCACGGCTTTGCATTATACAATCAGGCGTGAGAGAGAAGGCCTAATGCGTCTTTTACTTTCTCATGGCGCTAATATTAATGTGCAGGACGAAAACGGCATGACCATCTTGCATTATGCAATACAAGCAAAATATGATAATTTTGCCTTGGTTATCTCACTACTGGCTTGTGGCATAGATGTTAATATAAGTGATATTTCTGGAAGAAAAGCATTACATTATGCTGCTTTGTATTGTAATTTAAAAGTTGTATTTCTTTTAATAGGGAGTGCCGGAGCAAAGCTGAGCGATACAAGCTATGATGCTCAAACTCCCGCTATGGTAGTGCAACCTTTTTTTGATAGTATTTACTCTATTCTTGAAAAAATGGAGAAATTACCAGCACAATTACAATTTGCTATAGCGAACTACTATGCTTTACTGCTAAATATTGAACTACTCGAATCGAAAATTATAGCCAAAGAAACACCTGAAAGTCAAAAGAAAGATATATATCAAAATCTAGGTTGTTTTTACCATGCTTTATCCAAAACAATATTTGCAATGCACAGAAAAACGGAATACGAAGAATCTCTGAAAAAAGCAGAGGAGAGTTTCAAGCTTAGTGTGAATGATCAAAACGTTGCTAGTATTCATTACATAGGATACGCTAACTTCTTATATATGCAGAAACGAAGTAGCGAAGCATTGCCATATTTAAGAAAGTCTCTTGCCTCAAAAAATGAAGACTTACTATTTTATAGTCCTTTAAATAGTCTATGTGTACCTCCGAGTTTACAAAAAGAAATAGATTTTCTTGGGTTTATTTGTGTGCAGCCAAGTGTCTTTGCGTGTTATTTACTTGCAGAAATATACATGCAAAAAAAGCAATGGCAAAATGCGGTAGAGGTATGCGTTGAATTTGAATCCCAAGTTAGCACACAAGCTAATATACTAGGCTACTCTTTGCTTGGTTATACTTTTGAAAAACTGGGAAAGTTTCAAGATGCTAGCAATGCTTTTGGTATTGCTATGTCAAATTATAAGCCAAGTATTACCAAACCAATATATTCTCTTGCGAAAGAGAACATAGAAAGATGCGTTATCTTCGAGTCAGGACAAGCTGATACTCTTCAAAGCAAAAAGATTAAGTCTGCTTTAATTATCCAAGAATTTTGGAGAAACTATCGCAGGCATTATAAATCAGAGTTTCATGCAAGTAACATAATAGACAGCATTAATACTTTTCTTACTGAAGAAAAAGAAGAAGAATTGCTAAAACAATTAAAAAATGTAGCAGATTACCAAATGCATTCAAAAAACCGGAAAATCCAAGATGGACTCAATGCTCTTGACAATGTGACTAAAACTTTAAAGCAAAGAGGAAAACATACAGAGGCAATTCAGTACCAAAACCAGCAAATTTTAATGATACAAAAACGGATAGAACTAGAGCCAGACCATCCAGATATAGCAACGTCTCTAAATAGACTCGCAGTAGACCTGCATAATATGGGCAAGTATGAAGAGGCACTACCATATTATAAACAGGCCTTAGAGATACGTGAGCGTTTGTATAGAGAGCAAAACCATTCAGACCTTGCCTTATCTCTAAGTAATCTTGGGCTAGTGTTAGATGCAATAGGCAAGCGCGAGGAGGCACTGCATTATTTCAAGAGAGCTTTAGAAATGCGACAGTTGTGTATGGAACAAGACCACCCAGATATAACTGCGTCTCTGAACAATCTTGCAGGAGCGCTGCATAATATGGGCAAGTATGGAGAGGCACTACCCTACTATAAACATGTCTTAGAGATCCAAGAACGTTTGTACAAGAGGCAAGATCATCTAGAAGTAGCACAATCTTTGAATGTTCTTGCAGTAACTGCACATGAGATAGGCAGATATGAAGAAACATTGTCCTACAACAAGCGTGCTTTAGAGATACGAGAACGGTTGTATCCAGGGAAAGATCACAAAGATGTAGCAGAATCTTTACACAATCTTGGTGTAACTCTGCATAGTATGGGTAAGTATGGAGAAGCACGCCTACATTATGATAGGGCTATCGCAATAGCTGTTGCATTAAATAACTCTTCCTTACAAGCAGAGTATCTCACATGGGCAGCCATTACGTTAGTTGCATTAAATCAATTACCTGAGGCACTTACGTACTTGTTACAGGCAGTGAGTTTAGACTCGTCTGCATATAATAAGCGTTTACTAGCACAAGGATATGCACTGCAAGCACAGGATGATAGTACAATCAGTACTACTGAACATATTGAATACTACTTTAAAGAAGCGCTAATAACGCAAGAAGAGGCGAACATTCATCTTTTTTATGGTGGATTTCTATTTTTACAGCAACGTAACCATGAAGCTATAGAGTGTTGGGAAAAAACCTTACTGGCTCCTCAACCAAACAAACCTATTTTTCCAAGGCATCTTGCACTAGGGACTATCTTACCTCCGATCCAACAAGAAATCAGAGCTCTAGGAATTTTTAGAAGTACACCCCAGCTACTGGCACATTTTTCTTTGGTATATGTTTATCAGAAACAAGGTAATCAAGAAAAGGCCCAATATCACTTAGAGCAACTCACAAGCACTATAGAAGCATTAGAACCTTTTCACACTCATTATAGTTTACTAGGCCATGCACGTTTGTGCCTAGGACTTTATCAGGATGCAGCGGAGGCTTTCGCCATTGGAGCAGCATTGTACGAAACCATTTTTCCAGGTAAGGAGTATACACTTGCAGAAGTCCACAGGGAATTTTGCTTGTCGTGCTTGCCTCCGCGCCCATCCAAACAGCACGCACAAGCGGAGTATAGTGCAGCTCACGAAAATTTCCGAGCACTAACTGATATACTCCATACTAAACCAGCAAAAGGGGATAGTGTTTTACATTGGGCAGTGATTCAGCAAAACATGTATGCTGTTCGTTCCTTATTAACTAAAAATATAGATATTATTAATTTACAAGGTGACAAAGGATTTACAGCTATACATTTAGCTGCAGGTCTTGGTAATTTTGATATTTTTAAATTACTCTTAGATTACGGAGCAAACATACGTATTAGAGATACACAGGGTGCCTACTGCGTACACTTTGCTGCTGGAGGCGGGGATATACGGGTTATTGAGCTGCTCTTAGAAAAAGCTTTTGATATTTTGTTATGTGACAATGATGGTTATACCGTTTTGCATTATGCAAGCCGAAGAGGACAGGTTGCTGCTATGCAGCGACTTATTGGTCTTGGGGCTAGTGTAAATGCCCAAACTAATGAAGGTCAGACACCTTTACACAGGGCTGCTTTATTTGGTCAAGAAGAAGCAGTTTTAGAGTTATTAAGTAAAAAAGCAAACGTAATGATTTGTGATATATCTGGTAAAACTGCTTCTAGATTGGCTAGAGAAGCGAACTTTATAGATTTAGCTACTTTACTTGAAAAGTTTGAACAAATGCCCTCCAAGCTTCACGAAAACATTGCAAAAAAACTGCTAGGTACAACCGCAGACTATAAGGCTATACAAAAAAATATTGAAGATAATCTAAGCTGGGTAGAACAAAAATTACCACAAACTTCTTATCATAATTTAGGATGTTTTTACCATGCAGCTGCATGGCCTATACTGGCCAAATATGGCAAAGAACATAAAGAGTATAGTGAGTATTTACAAAAAGCAGACTCTAGTTTTGTGCAAGCTCTGCAATTAGGCATTACTTCTCGTATTTGTGCTGAGTATGGTCAATTTTTATTTATGCATAATCGGCATCCTGAAGCAGTAGCATATTTAATGCAAGCAATTGATTTGCAAGATGACAAAGAATTATTTTATGATACCTTGCAGAGAATGACTGTAGATAAATACCTAAGGCGCGAAATAGACTTTCACGGAAGCATGTCTCTGCTGACAAGCATGCTATCGTGCTATTTACTAGTCATAGTGCATAAAAGATTAGGTAACCACGATGAATGCTTTTTAGTTTTTCAAACCTTTGAAGAGCATGTAAGCTCTTCATTAGATCCGCTTGCACACTCCTTATTTGGTTATGCAGCCATGCAATATGGAGACCATGAACAAGGAGCAAGGGCTTTTGAGCAAGCAAGCATGCTATATGCAATTAATAACCCAGGTAAACAATATACCTTGGCAAAGGTGAATCAGCATATTTGTTTATCACGCATTGCTCAGCTTGAAGCTAAGTCACTAGATCATATTCAAAATCTAAACCCTAAAACGGCTAGAAAAGAAGCAATGGAGGTACAAAGATACTGGCGTGAGTATGTCATAAAGAACCAATTAGAGTTGGAAGAGAGGCAGCTTGCGTAACAAAAATGATGATGCATCAATTACACCGGTAATCCCCCCAATAAATAGTAGGAGTTTATAGTAGGGTTCTACGTGGCAAAGGTACGAAATGCGACACTTGGTGCTGGGAG
>Ga0206820_1102_pt1 | contig 15707 bp, 11 predicted proteins | sample Alteio_BWOrgCont_84_FD_152857 | JGI IMG/M metagenome (GOLD analysis project Ga0206820, IMG submission 152857) | Enriched cells from forest soil in Barre Woods Harvard Forest LTER site, Petersham, Massachusetts, United States -... | ecosystem: Environmental > Terrestrial > Soil > Temperate forest >...
AACAATACTCCTGAGAAGAAGGCTTGAGATCCTATTCTTCCTTTTCTGAAATTCAATCCGATCTGAAGGCCGGTAATCTAAGCGTTAAGGCACTTGTACAAGCCTATTTGGATCGCATAGAGCAAAGCAAACACCTGAACATCTTTCTGGAAGTTTTCGCACCGGAAGTTTTGCAAAAGGCAGAAATGCTGGACGCTAAACTAAAAAGCGGGACAGCCGGAAAACTGGCCGGCATGGTTATCGGCCTGAAAGACAATATCTGCTACAAGGATCACAAAGTCTCCGCTTCCTCCAAAATACTGGAAGGCTTTACCTCCATTTACAATGCGACTGTTGTCGAGCGACTGCTGAAAGAAGATGCCCTGATCATTGGTCGTTGTAACTGTGACGAATTTGCTATGGGCAGTTCGAACGAAAATTCGGCATACGGCAATGTGTTAAATCCCCTGGATACTACCCGTGTTCCGGGAGGATCATCGGGAGGAGCAACTGCCGCTGTTGCAGCTGAGCTCTGCCTGGCAACATTGGGCACAGATACAGGAGGATCTATACGCCAGCCCGCCTCATTTTGCGGACTGGTAGGTGTTAAACCCACTTACGGAAGGGTATCTCGCTATGGTGCAATTGCCTATGCCTCTTCCTTTGACCAGATAGGACCCATCACTAAAAAAATAGAAGATGCCGCCTTGATAATGGAGGTAATCGCGGGAAAAGACGAATTTGACAGCACCCTTTCAGATAAAGAAGTTCCCCCCTACTCCCGAGAATTAAAACAGGACGTATCCAAAATAAAAGTGGCCTATCTGGAAGACTGTCTGGAAAAAGAAGGACTTGACCCTGAAATTAAAAAGCGGACCAAAGGAGTAATTGAACAATTAAAAAAAGCCGGACATACCGTTGAACCCGTTCGCTTCCCCTTTCTGGATTATTTAGTTCCCGTATATTATGTGCTGACGACTGCTGAAGCGTCCTCCAACCTGGCACGTTACCAGGGCCTGAATTTCGGATACCGGAGCAAAAACGCAACGGATATGGAATCCACCTTCCGTAAAACACGCAGTGAAGGTTTTGGAAAAGAAGTACAGCGAAGAATCATGCTTGGAACCTTTGTGCTCAGTTCCGGTTATTATGACGCCTATTATGCGAAAGGTCAGAAAGTGAGACGTTTTCTTCAGAATAAGACCCTCGAAATTTTAAGCAATTACGACTTTATTTTACTGCCCACCACCCCGGGCACCGCCTTTAAATTCGGAGAAAATAGTGCGGACCCCATTAAAATGTACCTGGAAGACATTTTCACCGTACAAGCCAATATTACTGGACTCCCTGCCATATCCCTTCCTATGGGTAAACATAGTAACGGACTTCCGTTCGGATTACAACTGATCGGCAGAAAGTTAGAAGAATCCAAGCTATTTGCTTTCTCAGAATACCTGCTGAATAATTTCTAAGAAATATTACTCTTAATCAGCACCTTCCTGTACTTGCTGAAAATACTGGATTTGGAGATAAAACCAACGTATTGACCCTGGTCGATTACCGGAAAATTCCAGGCTCCCGTTTCATCAAATTTTTTCATAACCGATTGCATGGCCTCGTTCGGGGAAACCGTTTCCGCCGGCTTCCGCATCAGTTCCTTTACCAGAACAGAATCATACAGGTCCCGCTTGAACATTACCTCCCGAATCGTATCGAGGAAAATAACACCTACGAGGCAATTTTCAGCATCCACTACCGGAAAAATATTTCTGGAAGAATGGGCAACTACCTCCACCAGCTGACCAAGCGTAGCATCCGGAGCAATCTTATGAAAATCCGTTTCAATGATTGAGGATATTTTCAGAGAGGAAAGAATACTTTTATCCTTATTATAGGAAAGCACATGTCCCTTCTTCACCAGTTTTTTCGCATCCATGGAATACGGTTCGAAGTATTTTACCACAGTATAACTAATTGCAGAAACGATCATCAAAGGAATCATTAAATCATACCCCCCGGTAATTTCGACAATCAGGAATATCGCAGTTAAAGGGGCATGAAAGATTCCGGATAAAATTCCGGACATGGCAACAATTGTAAAATTACCTTCCGGAAGTTTAGTTATCCCCAACATACTTATCAGACGGGAAAAGAAATAACCCAGGTAAGCCCCGACAAAAAGAGAAGGCGCAAAATTTCCCCCATTACCTCCGCTGCTGATCGTAACCGAGGTAGCTACCACTTTCAACATCATGACTACCCCGATAAAGAAAAGCACAAACCACTCATTCGAACTGTACCCGGAAAACAAACTATTATTGAGCAAAGAATCCGCCTTCATTTCGGATAAGGCCTTGATACTGCTGTAACCCTCTCCAAACATGGAAGGGAATAAAAGAATCAGCAGACCAAGCACACAACCTCCAACAATCGCTTTGGAATATACCTTACTTTTCTCCGGTTTAAATAATTCCTCGATCCTTGTAAACGCGCGTACATAATATACAGAGACCAAACCCGAAAGAGCACCCAAAAGTGCGTAGAACGGAACATAATGATAATTGAAAGGCTGGAGATAATGAAACGTAAGAAGTATCCCTTCCTGGAGGATGATTTTCGAGCACAAGGCCCCAATTGCGGCAGCAATGATAAGTGGTATGAAAGCAGAAATACTCACATCCGCCAAAATCACCTCCAGGGCAAACAACACCCCGGCAATAGGTGAGTCGAAGGCGGCCGCTATACCGGCCGCAGCCCCGCTGGCAAGAAGCAGAACCCGGTCTTTATAATTTAAATGATACGTTCTTGCGTAATTGGACCCAATGGCGGAGCCTGTAGTAACCATAGGTGACTCCAGACCTGCTGAACCACCAAAACCAACCGTAAGTGCACTGCTGATAATATGGGAAAACATCTGATCTTTCGGAAGAATCGCCGACTTTTTGATAATCGCATGAAGGATATTCGCTGTGCCTCTCCCCAGCTTCCCATGAAGGAAGCGCTGAACAAAGAACACACATAGTAAAAGCCCGATGAGTGGAAAAAATATGTACAGGTAATACTGGTACTTTACATGATAATCATAGGTAATCGCCTGATGAATATAATGAACCAGCGTTTTGAGAATGATGGCAGCCAAACCTGCTGTAAGACCCACCAGCATGCTGGAAAAAATCAGAAACTGGCGTTTATTAAGCTTAGCGTGGAGCCAGTTAATTGCAAATTCGTAAAACTTAATATACTTCATTTAGCACTAAAAGCATCCAGCTTTTTCTTCTGCCAACTGGTCCAGGTTTTGGAACTGATATAATCGCTTATGCCTTTTTTGTATTTATCCTGCCCTGCAAAATAGCTCAGCGTTTCAGCAGCCGGTCCGCTTAAACGTGTATTACTGCTGAGGATTGCGTTGATGCAGTTTTCAACCAGTTTCACATCAAAATAATTGCAACGCTTCAGGGCAGTCATCGCATTGGTACGGGTGCGGAATTCATAAGAGTCACTGGAATAAGCGATTAACCTATCTGCGTATTGTTTGTCTCCCGTATTGCTGTACGCTATTTCAAGCCATTTGGTGATCACATTTCTCCCCATTGTTCCTTCTGTATTTTTAGACGCATCCAGGTATTGGGTCGTTTTTGAAGGATTATAATAACATAATTTTTCTAACGCAGCAGCTATCACATCATAAGAAGAATCCTTTAATAAAGGCTCCATTTCTGACAAAAATGCAGGCGTTGTCTCATGAAGTTCTTTCAGAGCAGCTTTACGTACCAACACATCTTTGTCCCGGAGTGCTTTTTTAAGCAAATCCACACTTTCCGGATTATTATCCGCAACAAGCTGAGCAATAACTTCTTCCTTCACAGCATGAAACGTTTCTTTGTTAAATGCTTTGATCAACACCGCTCTCTTTTTATCCAGAGGAATGGATTTCATCGCCAGCACAGCATCGTATCGGTCAAGCATCTGTGGTGCCTTCAGAGCCTGAGCTTCCAGCATTTCAAAAGGTTTGTTAAAAGAAACCGTCTTCAACACGTTATTGCCGGGATCAAACAGAACATAATCTGTTTTTTTATGATCGGGATTAGGTATAGAAATGAGGTCCGACTGCTTTTCAATCATGACCTGTCTCTTGCTCACCGTACCATCCGTATAATGTACTTCAAACCAGATCGGCATTTTATAAACTCCCAGAGGTCTGTTTTCACTGTGCGTTTCAGAAACAAAGGGGTCATTGGTAGCCATCATGGATTGAGCGCCTTGTGCGGGTAAGCCGGTGATAGCCGTAAGATCCTGAACTTGCGTTACTAAAAACTGCGACGCATTGTTCGATTCCTGATACATAACATTGTAATTAGGCTCTCCCCCTTTATATACCCATTCTTCCCAGAACCAGTCCAGGGAAAGTCCGGATGTTTCCTCAAAAGCCCTTAGCAGATCCTGTGAATCCACATTTTCATATTTGTGTTTTTGCAGGTAATACTTAATAGCCCTGTTATACGTTTCTCTATCTCCGCAGACATATTTAAGCATGTTCAGTACAAAAGCCCCTTTGGGATAATGGCGCACAGCCCCCGCTTCACTGTGGGCAATTGGAAAATTATTCTTCTTCGACTCATCTAAGGCCTGATTCTCAGCACTCCTTCTATACCAGTCAAAGGTCTCTTCTCCAAAAAATTCCCGTTCGAAAAGCTGATCATAATAGGTGGCAAAGCTTTCCTGCAACCAATGATGCGCATCACTGTTTGCGGTAATAAGGTCACCAAACCACTGATGTGCCAACTCATGCGCATCTACTCCAACATAAAACCTGTCCAGGTAACTTCTGGCATCCACAAAATAAAAATCTCCGAATACCGTCGCTGTGGTATTTTCCATTGCTCCAAACATATAATCCTGTACGGGAATTTGCGAATAACTTTCCCATCCATAAGGCACCCCAATTTCTTTTTCATAAAAATCGACCATCTGTTCAGCATACTTATAAGTAGGTTCCACCCGATCCTTCCATTCCGGATAATAATACAGATGCATAGGTACACCCGATTTGGATTTTGTTTCCTTGATATCATACTTTCCGATACCCAACATGATCAGATAGGGAGCATGCGGATGCGTCATTGAATAATGCCAGGTAAGAGTCCCATCCTTATTGTCCTTGCTACCCAGAAAAGTTCCATTGGAGATAACTTTATACTCTTTGTCAAATTTTACAATCAGTTCGGATATCAGCTTATCGTTCATTTCATCATACATAGGTATCCAGCAACGATTATCGGTTCCCTGTCCCTGGCTCCAGATCTGTTTCCGGCTCATATTGTTCGGGTCATTCCAACCAATAAAATACAAACCTTTCAGAGGATTCGCTTCATACGTAATCACCATACTATCCGTAGTTCCTACAGTAAGAGCCACCGAGGGGAAAACAGTGATGTAGGAACTGTCATTCTTATATTTCACGGGCTTACCATCCAGAAGGATTTCCTTCACCCGGATATTAATTGCATCAAGTACAATAGAATCAACCCTTTGTTGCAGAGGAGAAAAGCGATGCGTTACTTTCCCTTTCACCAATCCATCTGCCGGATTGAATGATACCTCCAACCTCAGGTGTTTAAAATCAACATTATGTTCTCTCGGATCCCGTCTGGGATCGATCAGGTAACTTCGTGTTTTAATCTGAGCTGATGCAGCACCCCCCATCGAAATAATCAAAACAAACAATAGCCCTTTTATCCGCATAGCGAGAATTTTAAATCGTTTCTTATTTTTTTATTGCCGGCTAAAGTATGCAATAAACCGGTGGTCCCCAAAACCTTTTTTAGATTTTTGATGACCATTCTTACGCTAAAATTAATTCGAAAGACGATAACAAACCCTTAAAAGCAGAGCTTGCTGGAAGGTAAGAGGAGGGGTAAGACCAATGTTAATACGCTCATAAGAAGGATTATAAACCAATTGAATAACATACTTATCATTCGCCTGCAGATTTAATCCCAGACCGGCAAATGCACCATATCCGACCCCGGTCATATTCCTGGCTTGCTGTGTAACAAATCCCTGACTATTATAATACGTTCTTAAATCAATCGTCAGGCTATTGATGATAATCTCATTCATCTGAAACTTTGCCATGGTAACGATCGGTCCGCCTTCCACAAAAAAATTAAATTGATCATTGTCTCCAAACAGGTGTTGAAAACCGGGCTGGATCACCAGACGTTCCTCCTGACCCACGATGGGAAATGTTTGAAACTGCAGGCTGTCAGGAACAGATGCTTTAATTACTGTATTATTAAATCCAATGGTAAAATCTCCGCTCACCGTTAATTGAGTAGCATTTACGTTTAATAAAAGAGCATCCCGGTCATTAAGAAAGTAGCGAGACTGTACCCCCAGCATCAAAGCGATATTGTACCGGAGTTTTCCCGGCATATCTGTTGCATCGAAACTCCAGGTCCCCGGCTGTACATTCAAAGCAGCTGCAATCCTGTCCGGCTGGCCATTTTTTCCCCCATATTCCGTATTTATTTTTTCGTTCATAGCGCTGCTGGCGAATGTGGTATTCTTATTTCCGTTGGCATCAAAACCATAGCCATTGTAAAGAGCAGCCGTATACGAATTAGCAAAATAAGTCCCAAGGGAAATTCCGAACTGAAAACCTTTCTTGCTTTTCTTTTTAGCAACAGGATCATCCTCTGAATCCTGAGCCAGAACATTCAGACATAAAAATAAAAGGAGAAAAGAGAAGAGCCGCGGAAATAGTGAAAACATATCCGAATTTACTTATTTTTTTGTATCTTTTTCAACCCGGTCAACAGATGTCTGACAAAAACAAATAAGGACTTTATAAACGTATAATTCCCTTTCCCCTTATAACGGGGATGATGTGTGATTTCGACCTGACAGAGGCTGGAAGTGATTCTCAGCAATATAGCATCCAGATAGGGAAACAGGGTCGGAAAACAGAGCACCTCATCTACAACCGTTTTTTTAATTATTTTAAAGGGTGATAAGTAAATTTCGCCCGGTTTATTCAGTAGTTCTTCTGCTAATTTCCCGTTCAGCCAGCTCCCGAAATTCTTCCAGACACTTTGTTTTTTTACGGGAAACCGTGCATAACATATGTCAAAGCCTTTTTTGCATTCCATATACAATTGAACAATATCAGCCGGAGAATGCTGTAAATCATCGTCCATGACCACGATATAAGAACCGGAAGCCCGACGAAGTCCTTTCAGTAATGCATGATCCTGTCCGGCATTTTTTATAAGATTTATTCCTGTCGCCTTCTCATTGAGAGAGCATATATCGCTGATCTTTCCCCAGCTGTTATCCGTGCTTTTGTCATTGACCAGAATTAGCTCATAATCCCGGAAAACCGCAAGTGCCCTTTCTATCTCCGAGTTCAACTGGAATAAGCAATCCTCCGAATTATAAACCGGGATTACGATACTGATTTTATCCTCTAACATGAAGGTTTAATGAAGCGCACAAATATTTCGATAGCCGTAATGGAAAAATACGTAATTTAACTTATACTATCGTATGCGCGCCTATTGGTTATATTTGTCCCTGGGGATTATATTCGAAGTACTGGGAACAATTTGCATGAAATTTGCGGATGGATTCTCAAAATGGCTCCCCTCTGTATTTGTGTTTATATTTTACGGCCTGAGTCTGGGTTTATTGGTATTGGTATTAAAAAAAATGGAGGTAAGCATTGCCTATGCAATCTGGGCCGGTTTAGGTACAGCCCTTATCGCAGCTATCGGCATGATATGGTTTAAAGAACCCGTAAGCAGCACAAAAATAATTTCAATTTTATTTATTATCGCCGGGATTTTGGGTTTAGAACTTTATGATTAGATGATGACGAACATTTTTATAACGGGAACAACTGGTTTCTTAGGCGGTGAATTATTGATTGAGTTATCCAAAAGAAAGGATATTAATAAGATTTATTGCCTGATACGTGCCGAATCAGAAGAAAATGCTGCAAAGCGACTACATCATATTTTTAACTTTCACAATGATCAGTTGAACCTGGACAAAATAATCCCGGTTCTTGGTGATCTTACGGAAACAGAGCTCAGCCTGAGGTTATCCGCGGATAAAAGGTTAGCTGATATTCACGTGATCGTGCATGCAGCAGCCAATACGTCCTTTTCTCCGATTTACGACAACATCGTAGAAAAGGTAAATATCCAGGGCCTTGCAAGCATCCTGAAATGGGCCCGGACCTTACAAAAACTTCAGACTTTTTTATATGTCGGTACCGCCACCATTTGCGGAAAGGAAATTACCAACCGGCTTATTCAGGAAGAAGAATCACCCGATTTGAAGGCAAACCATCTGGTAAAATATACCCATACCAAAATGATGGGCGAGTTAATGATCGGCGAATACCTGCCTTCGGAAAAAATACTGATTGTAAGACCATCCATCATTATGGGCGACAGCCGTCAATGGGTGCCGCGTTCTTACGTGATCATGTGGGCCCTGGCTTCCATCAATTTTTTGCGGCTGGTTCCGGTCAACTCAAACGCTCAGCTGGACGTGATTCCGGTAGATTATGCATCCAATGCAATCATCCAGCTGTTATTCGCAAAAAGAAAACATGGAGTTTACCATATTTCAGCCGGTGAACAGTCGGCAACAACTTTGTCAAAACTGACACATGCCATCGAAAGTTATTTTCCGGATAAACCCAGATTTAATTTTATAGAACGCGAAATGACACGGGAAGTGAAGCTGTGGTCAAGAAACAAACTCCATGCAAACAATACACTTAAAAATTATACCGAGTATTTAAGCTATTGGAACCGGGAAATGAAAGACGCAGGAGATTTGCGAATACTCCTGGGCGGACTGGATCCTTATCTGAGTTTCATTGAATTAGGACAAGTATTTGACAATACCAAACTATTACAAGACACGACCATAGGACTTCCGGAACCGGCCCATGAATATATCAAGCGGTCCGTTCAATTTATTGAGAATATTGATATATTCGAAGCAGCTTTGGAACCTTAAATCAGTTTAAAGTTAGCAAGTTTAAAAGTGATTAGTTAAACGTTTAAACTTCTGATTTTCGAACTAAAAGTTTATGCACTTTGAAGAGAGTACTGATATACATTTTATTTTTTCTGGTCTTCGCCGATCTGTGCAAAGCAACACACAACAGAGCCGGGTATATTTCCTATACCTGGGCCGGAGGCAACACCTATAACTTTACAATCACCACCTATACCAATATTAACCCTCTTCAGTCCACTGTTGATTTTTGTCAATTGGTCCTTCATTTTGGGGATGGAGATACTATGGTAGCTAATCGTATTAACGGCGTTGATCCCAGCTCCCAGTGTTATCCCTTAGGACAAGGCGTTGTAATCGTTCCCAATACCACAAAATTAAATGTCTATACCTGTTCCCATACGTATAACGGGCCGGGTACTTACTGGATAACGATGAGTAATCCTAACCGCAATTCAAACATTGACAATATTCCAAACTCGGTGGATATTGACTTTTTTATCCGTTGCATGTTGGTTATCGACCCGAGTTTAGGAACGGGTCATCATGATTCCCCGGTACTCCTGAACCCACCCATTGACAACGGCTGCCTCAACCAATGTTTTTATTATAACCCGGGAGCCTACAGTCCGGACGGAGATAGCCTGGCTTATAAATTGGTTCCCTGTCTGGAATCCGGTGGGCCAGGAGGCATTGGTGAAAATATTCCCGGATGGTCTAATCCACCTGTTACAGCGGGAGGAACCTATTCACTAAGCCCTTATAATGGAGATTTTGAATGGTGTAAAGTAGCACCCCCGACGGTTCTGCAACATATTCCTCCGCTGATAAGCGAATATAACATAGCAATGATTGTGGAGGAATGGAATCAAGGCTTTCTGGTCGGGGAAGTGGAACTGGACATGCAGATCGACATCTATGACTGCAATAATACTCCGCCCGTGTTTTTGCCATTAAACGATACCTGTGTCGTGGCCGGCACCAAACTTTCTTTTCCTGTTACCGCTTATGCCACTAATGATAATGTTGATTTAAGTGGAGTCGGCGGTCCTTTGAGTGTTTTCGTTAAAGATTCAGCCATTTTCCCAAATTCGGGTTATACCTATCAAACAGCCAAATCAACATTTAGCTGGAATACGGAATGTTCTCATATCCGCGAACAACCCTACCTGGTCACCTTTAAAGCGATCAATCAGGACATTAACCATGGCAACTTACCAGCCATTCCTTTAGCAAGTTATAAAACGATCAATATCTCCGTAGTAGCACCTCCGGTACAAAACGTCAAGGCCGTACCCTCCGGATCCAGTATGAACATTACCTGGACTCCAAGTTCCTGCATGTTTAGGCAAAACGACCCTTATTATAATATCTACCGGAAAGATACCTGTGCAAACTGGCAACATGCTCCTTGCCAGACCGGAGTACCTCCTGTTTCAGGTTATACCTATCTGGACTCTACCAATTCGAACCATTTCACAGACACTAACAAGGGCATCGGTTTGGTCCGAGGTGTAGATTATTCCTACATTATAGTGGCAGTTTATCCCGATGGATCCCAAAGTTATGCTTCCACACAATCCTGTGCGCACCTTGTCAGAGATGTTCCGATCATTACCAATGTGGATGTCATACAAACAGACAGCAAATCAGGACAAATACGGATCCGGTGGATCAAACCATTGGCAGATTCGGCCGATCTGGACACTACCAAATACCACGGTCCTTATCAATACACCTTGTTACGTGATTCAGGCTTCGGTCTTCCGGGGAAAATAATAACTACTTTCTCCAGTCCCTACTTTGCATACCTTGCGAAGGATACCTCTTACTTAGACACCCTGCTCAATACAGCCGGGACTCCCTACAATTATCGCATTGACTTCTATGCAAACGGAGACAGCCTTATAATTGGCTCAACCGACAACGCCTCCTCTGTTTTTCTGTCAATCAGCCCTGCCCTGCCGGGTAATATCCTGAACCTATCCTGGCAGGAACAAGTTCCCTGGATCAATACCAATTACGTTATTTACCGGCAGAATTCGGTAACACAACTCTACGATCCAATCGGACATACTTCCCTACAGACCTATTCCGATTCCAACCTGGTGAATACCCACTCCTATTGTTATCTGGTCAAAAGCATAGGGGCTTATTCCGACACCTCCATTCCCCGGCCATTAATCAACCACTCCGAAACCAAATGTGCAGCGCCACAAGACAAGCAGGCCCCCTGTCCACCCGTGCTAAATGTTACTGCAAACTGTACGAAATATGTTGATTCCCTGGTATGGACGGATCCAGACAACATGAACTGCGGGACACACGATGTAACAGCCTATAGAGTTTACTTTACCCCATTCGAAGATCAACCCTTACATATCCTATACGATACAAAAAACAGAAAACCCATTCAACCTTATCAAACACAGGACACCACCTATATTGCCGACAGTTTAATTTCCGTCGCGGGATGTTACGCAGTGACTGCAATAGATTCCTTTGGAAATGAAAGCGTATACAGTAATCGGATCTGTGTAGACAATTGTCCTGTTTACTCCTTACCCAACGTGTTTTCACCCAATGGGGACGGAGAAAACGATTACTTTAAACCCTTTCCGTATAAATTTGTCAAAGACATTGATTTGCAGGTATACGACCGTTGGGGAGTATTGGTTTTTAGAACTTCGGATCCTGACATCCATTGGGATGGCCAAAACATGACCAGCAAACAACCGGTGACAGATGGAACCTATTTCTACGTTTGCGTTGTTAACGAAATACACTACGAAGGAATTGTACCCCGTGTCCTGAAAGGCTTCATACAGATCATCCAAAACAAAGGAGACCCGCAGGAACAACATTAAGCAGTGGCGCTCAGCCTGCCGCAGCGTCAGTATTTGGGCTTCTCTGCTGGCTTCTCTTCCGGAGGACCACTCATGGCCGCAATCTCTTTAATGCCTTCCACCAATCTGTCCAATTCAGGAAGCGTAGTATATACCTGAGGAGTGATACGAACCCCACCGATTTTTTCAAGCGGAATGGCTGTCGTATGAATTTTCTTGCTTTCGAAGAGTTTAGTTTCCAGTTCACTTGCTTTCCAGCCCGTAACTGAAAAACTACACAATGCAGCAGAAAACGCCGGCAAAAGAGAAGTATTAAACTTCACATTCGGCAGGTGTTTCACCTTATCGACCCAATAATTTTTCAGGAAACGCAAACGCGCCTCCTTGCGTTTAATCCCGATCATTTTGTGGAACTCAATTGCATTTCCAATCGCCATTTCTGAAGCGAACGAACGCGTGCCCAGCATCTCAAATTTGTGAATGTTTTCACTATCCGGCTCGTAAGCAGACAGCAAGGCCCATACTTTTTTGATCTTTTCTTTTTTAATGAACAACATGCCACTACCGAACGGAGCACAAAGCCATTTATGAAGGGACGTAGCATAATAATCGCAATCCAGATCCGGTATCTTATAGTCCAGGTGAGCAAAGGTATGCGCTCCATCCACAATCACTTCACAGCCTTTGGCATGCGCCACATCTGCAATTGCTCTGACAGGCATAATTTGTCCGGTCCAGTTGATAATATGAGTGATGTGGACAATCTTTGTTTTAGAAGTAATTGCCTTTGAATAAAGCGAAACGATTTCCTGGTCATTCTCAGCAGGCAAGTTCAGGTCAACCCAGACTAACTTTATACCTTCCCGCTTCTCCCGTTGCTTCCAGGCATTTACCATATTCGGATAATCGTATTTATTCAAAACCACTTCATCGCCCGCTTTCAGATCGAGCCCGAATATCACGGTATTTAATCCTTCTGTAGAATTCCGGTTAATAGCAATCTCCTCTGCACTGCAACCAGCCAGTTCCGCCAGCTTTGCACGAAGGGGCTCCCTGCCCTGATCAAGAATCCGCCACATATAATAAGAAGGAGCCTCATTGCATAACTGGTAATTCCGTATGTGCGCATCCTGCACCACTTTAGGCTGCGGACTGACCCCTCCATTATTAAGGTTAATGATATTTGCAGAAACCGTGTACGCTTCCCGGATCCAGGCCCAGAAATCTTCATCTGCTGCACTTTCCTCGGGAGTCAGGTGACTGATCCTTTGCACCTTGTCAGTTAAAGCAGCGGCGAAAAGCGGATCGGAAAATTTCAGAAAAGAAAAAGAGCCAACCAGCAGGGCGGACTTGTTGATAAATTCACGGCGATGCATCATAGACAGGAAGATTTTAAAAAGTTAACATAGAACAAATATACCTATTCGGATTAATACGCCTTCCCATTAAGAAAAAAATGGAAATCATTCAATCCGGTTTTAAACATCAGCACGTTTTTCGTCAGCTTAAATTTTGAAATTTTAATATCAGAAGCCTGCGTAGTTTGTCCATCCGTAAATATTTTAAGGTATCCATATTTGTCCACATACGCCACTGAGTTAAAATCCAATTGGTAGGAAGTAGGCGTATTTGTTTCCAACTGATAAATTTTCCCTTTGTAAAAAACATTAAAACTTACATTTTCGGTGCCAAAGGCAACAACATTATCTTCAACAGCATAAAAGTCCGGTTCAAAAGACCCAATGGTTGTCACATCCCCTTTGTAAAAAATTTTAAAACTGCCGCCATTATCCACATACGCCACAACCTGGTCTCCCGCCTTATAAGATTTAGGAGCAACGGACTCCAGCGTACTGATGTTCCCATTGTAAAAAATTTTAAATGCCATATTATACTCATCCATATATGCCACAATACTGGATCCCAATTGATAGCTCGAAACATGGCTTGTTCCCAGATCGTAAACCTGGTTGTGAAAATAAGCCTTGAAAAAACCATCCGCGTTCAGGTACGCAAGTATATTATCTCCTGCCTTAAAGCTGGCGATCGAATTGCCATCGACCACATCGGGCAAAGGATCCGTTGAACCTCCATAATATACTTTATAGTAGCTGCTGTTCGAGTCATAAAAACCTACGATGCTATCCCCCGCCACATAACTGGATGCCCAGCCAGGCAGATTAATCACATTACCATTGTCAAAAACGGAAACAATTTTATTGCTCGAATAAACCACGAGGTTATCCGTAGCTACGCAGAGAGAGGGCGTAAAATCAGCCAAATCATAGATCTTACCCTGGTAATAGGCCTTGAAATTATCACTGTTGTCCGCATAGACAACAGCATTTCCGCCAACCTGCACCGATTTCACCGGCATAGATTCTACGGAAGTAGTATTTCCATTGTCAAATATCATAAACCGGCCCATATAATCCGTATACGAACCAAGATTTTGAGCAATGTTATTCTGTATAAAAATAAATGCAACTAAATAAAAAAATAAACTTTTCATTTGTACATGTTTTGATTTCTTTTGTCATATGGAATACGCCATATATTCATATCGGTTTGTATACTTGCGGTAATATGTCTATTTCATCAGCGGGTTAAAAAAATAGGAACACCTAACTTACAGGAAAATTATCGTTAAACAATGGACAAGTACCTGAAATTACCTTAATTTTACCTACCCTTACATTTCGCATGGAAAAACCCCGTTTTGAAGATATTTATATGGATCTGGCGCAAAGTCTTTCCTTGCGCTCCCATTGTGTGAAACTCAAGGTAGGAGCAGTCCTCACAAAGGATACCCGTATCATTTCACTTGGATACAACGGTCCTCCGGCCGGAACACATAATTGTGACGAAGAATGGCCCCAGACAGGTTGTCCCCGTGACAGCAAAGGGAGTTGTTCATTAGCGCTTCATGCCGAACAAAATGCGATCCTCTATGCTGCCAAAAACCGGATGTCATTGGAAGGAGCTACGATCTATGTAACACTGTCTCCCTGTATTGCCTGTGCCAAAGTGCTCTACTCGCTTGGAATTAAAAAAGTATATTTCCTGGACTCATATGCTCAGTACAAAGGCATCACCGCCGATGAAGGCGTTGATTTTCTGAAAAAATTCGGTGTTGAAGTCATCCATTACGAACGAAAAAAACAAAATGCAGTCCATCAAAAAATATAGTTACCTGCCGCTCGTATTTGCTTTGTTACTCACAGCAGGCATCTACATCGGTTATCATTACAGCTTTCTAAAAAATCGCCACAACAGTGAAACAAAAGGAACAAAAAGTGACGGGAAGATAGAAAATCTGCTGGACTACATTCAAAGGAGGTATGTTGATACCGTTAACCAAACCCAGCTCGAAGACAAGGCACTCAATGATCTGCTTCAGAACCTGGATCCTCATTCTTCGTATGTTACGGCAAAAGAAGCCAAAGCTATGAATGAACCTTTGCAAGGTAATTTTGGAGGCATCGGTATTGAGTTTAGCATCATCAAGGACACCATTCGCGTAATTGCCGCTATTTCGGGCGGCCCTTCAGAAGCCCTGGGGATACAAGCGGGCGATCAGATCGTAAAAATTGAAGGGAAAAACGAAGCCGGAGTGAAAATTACAAATCAGCAAGTAATCGAAAAATTACGCGGAGAAAAAGGTACGAAAGTAAACATCAGTATTAAACGCAACAGTACAAAAAAGCCGATCGATTTTGCCATCACAAGAGGAGAGATTCCAATATTCAGTGTAGATGCAGCCTACATGGTTAATGCACGAACGGGATATATCAAGATCAGCCGTTTTGGGGCTACCACGTATGAAGAATATATGAAAGCCTTTCA
>Ga0206820_1103_pt1 | contig 15527 bp, 9 predicted proteins | sample Alteio_BWOrgCont_84_FD_152857 | JGI IMG/M metagenome (GOLD analysis project Ga0206820, IMG submission 152857) | Enriched cells from forest soil in Barre Woods Harvard Forest LTER site, Petersham, Massachusetts, United States -... | ecosystem: Environmental > Terrestrial > Soil > Temperate forest > O...
ATCCCACCTGCGTGGCATTGTTCGAGTTGCCGTTCAAGGAAAGCATCTGGAGAGTTAACCAAGCTGCTGCTTCATAATTCTTGGTCTGGTTGCCCCACAAGGCGCTGCCCAGAGTCGAGAAGTTGTTGCTGGTGAAACTCCACGAGCTGCCGATATAGCTTTCATCCGCAAAGTCATCGCAGATGACTGGCGAATTCGCAACGCCGTTCACTGTCGCGTAATAAGGACCAACATAGACTCCGTCCATGACATTGTTTCCCGCACCGGTCATGGTCAGATTGCTATTGGCAAAGGCAGACGGCGCAAAGCACAGCAATGCCACCGCGATTGCACTCCACCACTTCTGGGTAAATTTAATCATTTTTTCTCCCTACGATTTCGTAACTGGGGGACTCTTGGTCTTTGGGGGGAATTACTGGGTATCAGTGATTATCAGGAGGGGAACCAGTTCACCAAAATCCGTAACACACTGTAACCAATGTATCTCGTGGGATAAGCCTGGTCAAGACTGATAATTCTTGCAACCGTCGCAAGCGCTTGCAACTATCCGGCAACCACTGGCAAATAATGCAGATACGGGTAACCGCGCCGTGGGCAGCCTGGAAACTCAGCCTTATCTCTGATGGCGTTCGGCCTTGTAATCGGCCATGGGAGCGGGTTTCGGCCTGATCCCAACTTTGACGTTAATAATAATAACAAGGAGACAGCGATTCAGGGAGATCAGAACTCAGTTTGGGTCAGGAAGCAGCGCGGCGTGATGGTGAATTGGATCTTATAAAATCGGCTGTGTCCACTTCGATCGGTTGTGCGGAAGAGCGCGATTCTACGGCGCGCAAAGTCGTCAGAGTGGTCGAAATAATCTCATCAAATGGAATTGGAAGTTCGCCTTGACTGCATGCCGCAGCGGCAAAAGCCTCCAGTTCTGCGTGATGCCCTTTGTCTTGACGAAAACCCGAGCGAAATGTTTGTCTGCGACCATGCCGCGCGAGTTCCAAGTGCCGAAAATCTTCCAGCACAGCCACGGCGCCTCCGCCGAAAACTTCCACTCGTTCTTTGGAATACGATCGGTCGCCGTTTGCAAGGTAACTGATCGTGCCCTGCGATCCATTCGCAAATCGCAGTGCAATAATCACATTGTCGTCGGAATGCGTTTCGAGACCGTTCACGCTGCGTGTCTGCACCTCGATCGGCAGCGCACCGGCAAGAAAGGTCAGGAAGTCTACAAAATGGCAGACTTCCCCGAGAATTCTTCCGCCGCCTTGCTCAGGATCGTTGACCCAGTGATCGCGAGCGACAAAACCGGCATTGACGCGGTAGTGCAACGCCAGCGGCTCTTGCATTGGTTTGAAAAACGCTTTCATCTTTACTGCCATGGGAGCGAATCGCCGGTTGAAGCCAACCATCAGTAGGGAGCGGCGCATACGGCTCGCGTATGCATGAACAATTTCCGCGAGATCGATTTCGTTCAGACAAAGCGGCTTTTCACAAAAAACATGCTTGTCGGCTTCGAGCGCCGCCAATATCTGGCTCGCATGTAAGTGATGTCTCGTGGCAATCACAACAGTGTTGACGTCCGGGTCGTGAAGGATTTTCTCTTCGTCTGTCGCGCAGTACCCGAAGCCAAACTTCTCCGCCGCGTGACGCGCGTGCGAACCATTTGCAGCACATAGTCCAACGAGTTCCGCGGCGCGAAGTCGTTTGATCGCAGGCAGCAATGTGCTCATGGCAAAGTTACCCGCACCGAGAATTCCAATCGCCATCGATTCCTTATTGGCACGAAGTGTCGCGCTTCCCTTCCCGCGCAATTGAACTTCGCGGGTCTCTTCAGCCTGCTCAGGGTAAGTGATCAACACACCGAGGAATGGATGGCCCACCTTTCCGGTGATCAAATCATAGGCGCCCTGAGCACGTTCGATAGGAAAACGGTGAGAAATCAGTAGTTTCACATCGATCTTGTCTTCTGACAGCAGTTCGAGAAAGGCCTCCATGTTTCGAGTTTCGGTCCAGCGCACATAGCCGATGGGATAATCGCGGCCCTTCTGCTCATACGCCGAATCGTATCGCCCCGGCCCGTAGGAGCGGGAAACGCGGAAATCCAGCTCTTTTTCAAAGTAGAGCTTGCGTTGAATATCCATGCCGACTGTTCCGACCGCTACGACTACACCACGGTCGCGCGCGACTTCTCCCGCCACGTCAACGGGTTCGCTGCTAGCCGTCTCTGCCGTGATCAAAACAGCGTCGGCCCCATAACCGCTGGAGTGCTTCAGGCACAGATCGCGCAAACCATCTCTCGAAATGCTGACGTCGTCCGCGCCCGAATGCAACGCCAGTTCGGCACGTTCAGCCGCAATATCCATTCCTAGCACGCGGCACCCGGCTGCTTTGAGGATCTGCACCGTAAGTTGACCGAGCAGGCCAAGACCGATGACCGCAACGACATCGCCGAGCTTCGCCTCTGCCATGCGGACGCCGTGCAGAGCCACAGCACCCAGAGTCGTAAAGGCAGCATCCTCAAAGCTAACGGCTGACCCCTCACGAATCCTGGCGACCAGCAAACGCGGAACACAGGCAAACTCGGCGTGCACGGCGTAACTCGCTCCGGCGCACGCAACACGGTCACCCACCTTGAGATCAGTAACGCCTTCTCCTACGCCAATGACTGTTCCAGCACTGCTGTAACCCAGCGCGTTCGGCTGATCGAGACGGCTGCGCACAGCAGCGACGGCAGAGAAGACGCCATCTCGTCGGACTTTGTTGATGACCTCGCGTACCAGGTCCGGGCGGGCTTTCGCTTTTTGCAGAAGGTTCTTGTTGGCAAATTCGTAGGAGGCCCGTTCCGTGCCGGCGGAAACCAGCGACGCTGCAATGTGTACCAGAACACATCCTGGGAGTAGCTTGGGAACCGGGACTTCCATCACCGAAATCTCGCCCGAGCGTGCCTGCTGCAACACTTGTTTCATGCCGTAGCGGCCTGCGATAGCGTGATTGAAATCCTAGAGTTTCTCAGATTCTGCAAGGGAACCATTCCGCTGCCATACTACTCGGAATCTGCTCCGTCTCTGGTTGACACAGTAGGCACTTGGATCGCGATGGTGGGGCTTTTGCTACAGGCTCTTGGCTTGAGACTCCTGCAGATCAAGCCGCAGTTGCCGAAGTCTGGTTGCCTTCCCCGGGTCGGTTCCAGGCTGCAGATCGGTTTCTTCCAGGAAATAACGCCAGCCTGCGCCTCGGTCTTCCTGGCTTTGGCACCATTCGAAGTCGTTGAGAGTCCTTTGCGCGCTCTCCGTTCCTTTGACAACGGCCATGACCCCACCCGAAATGTAGGTCTTCTCGTTGAACCGAATAACCGCAAAAGAATGCTCAGAGTTGTTTGTCATTTTTTAGTTTCCGAGTCGGAGATCCGGACAGGCAAGCACGTCGCCATCGGATGAGCGCGCGTAAGCCCACAAATCACGCACGCCTCATGAACGTTCTTGCCCAAAAAACTCGTCGCAGTCAAAATACTTTTCTTAACGGATTTGGTAAATGGCCTCTTGGTGTAGTCGCGTAGCACAAGTGGGGTAAGGCTTGGAAGGTCGAACGTGAGGAGAAAGCATTTCCGGAGTTCGAAGACGAAAGAGAATTGCTTTTAGAGGAGCCGTCCGTTGAACTGGAAATTCCACGAAAAGCCGCAGCCTTCCCCATGGGTATTTCTTTTGAGTAAAAAAAAAGCGTGGACTCTTTGAAAGGAAGTGAACCAGAAAAGGTAAAGGCCGTGATATCGGTTATGCTCTAGCCGCCCGCTCCTGCGAGGGAGCGAACTGCGTGGAGTATGCACCATCACGGCCCTTGATGCGATCACTGCTTTCGCAGTTCCAAACCCCAACTACCCCTCGCAGAGCAGTCGGTTTTTTCGGGTCTGGTCGTCCCCCGGGTCGCCCCAGCGAACTAATCACCCAGCTTACTTTGGACTGGCCACGGTTTATTTTGACCAACCTTTCAGCCGTCGACGGGGGCAAAGGTAAACACTTCATTGATAATTGTCAATGCCGATTGTTGGTGCAAACTGCGCGCGCAAAAACCCAAAACACAAACAACGCAGCTCGTTGAAGAGCCTAAGCTTAGAGAACAGAAAAACTGCATTTCCCGTTTTTCCACAACCTTATGCACAACGACCCGCTATGAATCGCAGCCATTAAAATGTCCGCGAACCAACAAATCATCTTGACGTCGAAGCGACGCGTACCGCATGTTGGTTGCAGGAGAGAAGTGAGAATGTCAGATGTAGTCGCGTACGTGGACGGCGGCTCAATGGGTAATCCGGGACCATCCGGAATTGGAGTCGTCCTCGAAAGCTCTGAAGGCCGCACCATCAGAATCGCCAAGTGGATCGGACGCCAGGATAATAACGTTGCCGAATACGTTGCCCTACTCGAAGCCCTGCAATGTGCCCTAACCCTCAAAGCCACAAAGCTGCACGTCTATTCCGACTCTGAAGTAGTAGTCCGGCAGATGAAAGGCGAATACACGTGCCGCAGTCCGCGCCTGTATTCCTTGCACTGGATCTGCCGAAAGCTGGCCCACTCTTTCGATTTCTCCATCTCGCATGTCCGCCGCGAACTCAACGCGGAAGCAAACGACCTGGCCAACGCGGCGGCTCGACAGCACCTCATGTAGCCCTTGCCGATGCACCGGGCTTCCACAACTTAGAACTTGGCGGTCGGTGCGGGGGCTCTCCGGCCTAATGCTTCCAGCTCCAAACCGGATTGCCTTTGTCATCTCGCAACACGAGCGTGTCGGAACCTTTCACAACTTCCCGCGCCAGGATCAGATCCGCTGAACCGTATTTCACTTTTGATCCTGTGTAGGCGAGTTCATCGCCTTTACTGAAGCTCACTCCCATGTCGTCCATAAAAGATTTCGGGCAGAAGTACAGATCAACCACATCGTCGCCGTTTTTCATCATCAGGTGGACAACATCGTTCGCTTTCGGTGGCAGTTTAACTTCTTCCACCGTGCCCTTGAGCTTGGTTTCAGTGTGGAGATCGTACTTGGGTGGCCCGGTCTGTGCATGCAACAGAGCACTCGGGGTGAGCACGAGAGTGGCAAGAAGTACAAGAAGAAGTATCTTGTGCACACGGTTCGATAGGTCGTACTCGCTTGAACGATACATGGCTCCCTCCTCACGGAGTAAAGAGAAACAGCTGCCCCTACAAGGACAGGTTCCCAGTTCCATTTTCGTAGATAGGATTTAGCCAATTCGTTAGTACGCACCATCGTACTCCTAGTGGACTGACTATCCCAGCACTACCAGGGTTCTACCCGCAAACGAGCACCAACCGGCAAGAGAGCAGGCGTCGCGAATTGGCTACGACCAAAACAGCCTCGCGTACGGCTTAATTCCGATCAATACAAACAGCTCCGCAACGCGGTACTACGGCGGGATGGCTGGAGATGCCAATCGTGTGGCGCAATGTCTAATCTTGAAGTCCATCACAAAGAATTCCGCAGCCAGTCTGGTCACGATCGCGAACCAAATCCGATCACCCTTTGCACCGCATGTCACGCCGATCTGCATCACAGCTGAGAGATGCGTTCATGTGTATCCGGGTAGGGTCATGACCTAAGGATTTTACATTGCCACTGACGAGGAAGGCTTGTATAACACCTGTAACCCGATTGTGTTCGTGATAGTCGGTGCTCTAATCTCGAGTGCTCTAATCAAGGTTTGTACAAGTGCTGGAAGCTTATTGACGATTCTCACGGCACCGACGACAAGGACCAATCATGACAACTTTGCGCCTGATCAGTTCGTGTTTGTTTTTCTTCTTCCTCACGTCCGGGGCGGGCATGATCGTCGCTCAGACCAGCCCCGAAACCGAGTGGCCCGGGGCTATCCCACCAGTTCCAATTCTCATTACCGGAACAGTTGACGAAACCGAGTTGGTCACATTGCCTGGCAACACCCGTCCCGAGGCGAATGCGACCAACGATCAAGGCCGGCTGTCCGATAACTTCCCGTTGGAGCACATGATTCTCCTGCTGCGGCGCTCACGCGTGCAGGAGCAAGCGCTGACGGGTTTGATCGATCGATTACACGATCCCACGTCGCCATACTTTCACCATTGGTTGACGGCGGAAGAATTGGGAGAAAGATACGGTCTGGCCAAAGCAGATATTCACACCATCACGCGCTGGCTCAAGTCGCACGGCTTTAGCGTGAATACTGTGTACCCGAACCAGTTCGCGATCGACTTCTCAGGCACGGCGGGTCAAGTACGCCAGGCATTTCACACGGAGATCCATCGGCTCAAAGTGGGCGATACGGAACATATCGCGAACATGACTGACCCGCAGCTCCCAGCGGCGCTCGTTCCAGCGGTGGTTGGGGTGGTCTCACTGAACGACTTCATGCCACAGCCCATGTACGGCTCGTACGCCAATCTGACCACCGGCAACTGCTCGGCGCCTACGACGCCCACGTGCTACTACGTTGTCCCGGCTGACCTCGCGACCATCTACAATCTCAATCCGCTCTTTGAGGCCGGCTTTTCGGGACAGGGCCAGACAATCGTTCTGGTTGAAGACAGCGATGTCTACAGCCCCGCGAATTGGACAACATTCCGAAGCGTCCTGGGTCTGTCTGGGTATAGTGGGGGTTCCTTCACCGAAATTCATCCCGCCCCGCCACACGGCGCCAATAACTGCATCGATCCTGGCCCCAACGGAGCGGATGGCGAAGCGATCCTCGACGCCGAATGGTCCAGTGCGGCAGCGCCAAATGCGGCCATCCTGATGATCACGTGCGCGGATAGCAACACGACGTTCGGGGGTTTCATTGCTTTGCAAAACCTTCTAAACGCCGGCAGTCCGCCGGGAATTATCAGCATCAGTTATGGCACCTCCGAAACGCTCAACGGCGCAGCCAGTAACGCTTTCATCAACTCTCTTTATCAGGAGGCGGTTACAGCGGGTGTCTCCGTTTTTGTTTCAGCCGGCGACCAGGCAGCGGCTGTTTCGGATCGTGGAGCCCATTATGCTACGCACGGCATCAACGTTAATGGGTGGGGCTCGACGGTCTACAACGTTTCAGTCGGGGGCACCGATTTCGGTGACACCTTCGCCGGAACCAACGGCACTTATTGGAGTGCGACCAACGGGCCGACGTACGGCTCAGCCCTATCTTACGTTCCGGAAATTCCCTGGAACAACACGTGCGCCAGTGTGCTGATCTCCAATTATTTCGGCTTTTCGGTCCCTTACGGTGCAGCCGGCTTTTGCAACGCTGGGGATGGCGGGCTCGCTGTCGTAGGCGGTTCTGGCGGACCGAGCGCCTGCGCGACGGGAGCGCCCAGTGTAGCTGGGGTAGTCAGTGGATCGTGTAAGGGATATGTCAAACCCCTATGGCAATCCGTCTTTGGCAATCCCACCGATGGGGTGCGTGATCTTCCTGACGTGTCGCTATTTGCGGCCAGCGGAGTTTGGGGACACTCCTATGTGTATTGCAATTCCGATCCCAACGGTGGCGGACCCTGCAGCGGCACTCCAGATACTTGGTCACTGGCTGGTGGGACGTCGTTTGCATCGCCCATCATGGCGGCGATCCAATCACTGATCAATCAAGCTACCGGCGAACGTTGGGGAAATCCGGATCCGGTTTACTATTCGCTCGCCACCGCCGAGTATGGCAATGGCGGCGACTCTGAATGCAACTCGACTCTTGGCAATGGCGTCGCCAGCACGTGCATCTTTTACGACGTGACCCAAGGAGACATGGATGTGCCCTGCGAGGGCACGGTGAATTGCTATCTACCGTCGGGGACCTATGGAGTGCTCTCCACCTCCAACTCAGCGTATCAGCCGGCTTACGGCACGGGAGTGGGATGGGATTTCGCCACAGGAATCGGCAGCGTCAACGCTTACAACCTGGAGCAAGCTTTCGTGGCGCGATTGCGGACCTACAAGCGAAATACTGCTCTCGGCAACCTGGTGGATTACTTCGGAGAGGGGAGGGCCGAGTTTACGGTATGGCGGCCGTCGAACGGAACCTGGTACAGCTTCGATGGTTCCGGCAGATCCTCGGCGACACCGTGGGGGGTGAACGGCGACATCCCTGTGATCGGTGACTATGACGGAGATGGAAAAACGGATAAAGCCGTGTGGCGCCCGTCGGACGGAACCTGGTATGTCATTCAAAGCAGTAATGGACAGGAAGTCTCGCGGGCGTGGGGCGAAAAGGGAGACATCTTGGTTCCCGGCGACTATGACGGAGATGGCAAAACAGATTTTGCCGTGTGGCGTCCGTCGAGCGGAACCTTTTACGTCATTCAAAGCAGCAATGGCCAAGAAGTCTCGCGGGCGTGGGGACAAGAGGGAGACATCCCCGTGCCCGGCGATTACGACGGGGATGGCAAGACGGACTTCGCTGTGTGGCGCCCGTCGAACGGGACCTTTTACGTCATTCAAAGCAGCAATGGCCAGGAAGTCTCGCGGGCGTGGGGACAAGAGGGAGACATCCCCGTGCCCGGCGATTACGACGGGGATGGTAAGACGGATTTTGCCATATGGCGGCCTTCGAACGGAACCTGGTTCGTCATTCTGAGCAGCAACGGCCAGAAAGTCTCGCGGGCGTTTGGCTCCAAGGGAGATGTGCCCGTAGCCCGGGACTACGATGGCGATGGCAAAACGGACTTCGCGGTGTGGCGTCCATCGAACGGAACTTGGTACGCAATCCAGAGCAGCACGGGAAGGAGCATTGCGCAAGCATGGGGGATCAGCACGGATATCCCGATGAACAAGCCCGTCGGACAATAGAGAAACAAATAGACTTTAAGATAGCCGCGGTAGCGCCCTAGTTTGAGGTTCTCACGGGTTGAGAGTGGACGGCTCGGGCGACGAAAAGGTGAAGGCCTGGGGCGTGAGCAACAATAATCCGGTCATCGGTGATTACGATCGAGATGGCAATACGGATGTTGCCGTGTTCCGCCCCTCGATTGGCAGCTGGCTGATCACGTACAGCAGCAATGGGAAAGTGGTCACGAAAGGACGGCCAGGAGGTCACGCGGGGATGGGGCGAAGCGGGAGACATTCCGGTGCCCGGGATTACGACGGCGATGGCAAAACGGATTTTGCCGTATGGCGACCGTCGGACGGGACCTGGTTTGTCATTTATAGTAGCAACGGGCAGACCATCAGGAAAGCATGGGGGATCAGTACCGATGTTCCGGTGAACAAGCCGGTAGGACATAGGACAATAGACCAATTTGATGGAGAATTCGTACCCGCCACCACGATCATCGCACTCCAAGAGTGCGCACCTTTATGCGATTGCGACAGTTATCCCTGTAATGCTCAGAGTTCCGCGTTTCGCGTGCTGCGACCACCTCGAACTACTTCAACTTAAAGTCAGGGGTTAGGCATCGTACGCTGGCTTTTGGGAAGCCGCCGGCGCCTAACCCCGACCGTTCGCCTTACTGTCCCACGGGCTTGTTCAATGGAATATCCCCTGAAGCGCCCCATTGGTGCGCGGTTTGCTGGTTGTTGCTGCTTTGCACGACATACCAGGTCCCACTTGACGGACGGAATACCGCGATGTCCGCCTTGAGATCGCCGTCGTAGTCTCTGGGCACAGGCATATCTCCAGTTATTCCAAAGTTTATTGTGGTTCGGGCCCCGGTATTGCTATGAATTATGTACCAGGTCCCGTTAGAAGGCCGCCACACCGCAATATCCGTCTTACCGTCGCCGTCATAATCGGCGGCCACCGGGATGTCCCCCTTTGTGCCCCACTGGCCCGAGACGCCCTTGCCAGTGCTGCTCAGGACGATGTACCAGGTCCCGGTTGACGGGCTCCACACGGCAACGTCGGTCTTGCCATCTCCGTCATAATCGCCGGGCACCGGGATGTCTCCGTTCGCGCCCCAGGTCCGCGCGACTTGCTGGCCATTGCTGCTCTGAAGGATGTACCAAGTTCCGTTCGACGGCCGAAACACGGCAAGATCCGTCTTACCATCACCGTCATAATCACCAGGCACCGGGATATCTCCATTCGCGCCCCACGCCCGCGCGATTTGCTGGCCATTACTGCTCTGAATGTAGTACCAGGTCCCATTCGACGGCCGCCACACGGCGATGTCCGTTTTGCCATCGCCGTCATAGTCGCCGATGACAGGGATATCACCGTTCGCGCCCCATTTCTTGGCCAGGGTTGTTTTGCCCGAGTAATCCTGGCTGTACAAAGTTCCGGTGGAAGGCCGCCACACTGTGAAGTCGGACGACCCTTCGCCAAAATAGTCCACCTGTTGCGCGAGAGATGCATACACCAACCACGGGGTGGATTGGTTGATGAGCACGCCCGCGTACCCGGCCCCTTGGCCACAATTAGCGCTGGAGCAGTTAGCTGCTACGATGTCGGGCCTGCCATCCCCGTTGACATCCGCCACTGCCACTGCAAAGGGGTAGTTTGATCCCGAGGTGTAAGTGACTGCTGTCTGAAAGAGTCCACTGCCATTGCCCAACAGAACTCCCACGTCGCCGGCCGAACCAGTGCAGTCACTGCTGCTGCCGGAGCAATTCGCTACCACTACGTCAAGCGTGCCATCGCCGTTTACGTCTGCCACCGCTACCGCGGCGGCGCCATACCCGCCCGAGGCATAAGTAGACGCTGCCTGAAACGTACCGTCGCCTTTGCCCAACAACACGCCTACATTACCCAGACCGCCGTCGCTGCCGACACTGCTATTCGCCACAACCAGGTCGGGCTTGCCGTCCCTGTTCACATCCGCTATCGCGATCGAGTCGGGATAAAATCCGCCCGTCAGGTTGGACACCGGCGTCGGGAACTTTCCAGTACCGTCGTTCAACAGCACGCTCACATTGCTGTTAGTGTCAGTGTCATCGGCCCACTGATTCGACACCACGACGTCAGGCTTGCCATCCCCGTTAAGATCTGCTACTGCGAGCGCCAGGGGGCTAAGACCGCCCGAACTGTAGGTCGCCTCGGCTTGGAAGGTTCCGTCGCCGTTGCCAAACAGCACGCCCACTAAGCCCGCTGCGTTCGAGCCGGTAGCCACGATCAGATCCAGCTTGCCGTCTCCGTTTACGTCCGCTACCGCCACCGACGTGGCACCAGATGCACCCAAGCTGTAAGATACCGCCGTGTTGAAGGTTCCGTCGCCATTGCCCAACAGCACTGTGACATCGCCACTGCCACTGGTATCGACGCAGTTGACTTGGCTGGACGAGCCGCAGTTCGCTACGATTATGTCAAGCGGCTGGCCAGGCCCCCTTAGCTGCGCTATTGCCACCGAGTCCGCGTAAAGCCCGCCCGATGCGTATTCCACCGCGGGCTGGAAGGTTCCATCTCCGTTGCCCAACAGCACTCCTACATTAGTGCCGGGGGCTGTACAACTGCTATATGCGCACCAGTTCGCCACCACCAGGTCAGGCTTGCCATCTCCATTCACATCCGCTATGGCTACGGCATTGGCGCCATCCGCGCCCGAGAGATACGGCCCGCCAGCGACAAAGCTTAGCGCCGGCGTCTGCAAGCCGTCTGAAAACTCAACATTCCGCTTAAGTGCTCTAGCCCCCTGCTGGGCAGAAGAGATGCCGTTGGACTGCGCCAGTAGTTGCGCGCAGGCGAGGAGTGCGAATAAAAAAAACGACGAAAACATGCGAAAACGAGACGGCATAGACAACCTCCTGGGATTCACTTCGGATTCACTTCCAAAACCATATTTTGCAGAAATGCGAGACCTGGGGACGACCGGGGTTACATTTAACGGAGGAAAACCTCTCCCGAGCGCGGAGCGATCGAAAGATCCGATGGTTTATTCTAACCAGCCGGGATGTTTTGTCAAGCTTTTTCGAGCGCCACCGAATTCTCAGCAGCGACCATAACCCGCTACCAGCGCGGCATTTGATGTGTCCGGCCTCCCCGGTGGCATACAAAATCCGACTTCGGGTGAGTCTGAATAACGTTCTTGGTCCACATCATTCAGGCTGACCTGTTCTTTCCGGTAGTGATAGACCTACGTCTCCCCGGCAACGCGGACACTAAGATGCCTGTGCGGTAGGAACGTTGCCTTGATGCAACAGGACTGGTTTCGACAAACACGTGTAGATTGCCCACGGTAATGGTCTTGATATGCTGCGCAATGGAAGTACTTCTCCTTTGGCGCTAGACGATTTCCGTTTGGAAGCGCCCAAAGTTGCAGTCTTTTTGCCATCCGGGCGGTCGTCAACCCCCGCGGTCTTACCGGCCGCGCGAGCACGATCCAGGCAGTCGAACAAATTTAAACCTAGCAGTTTTAATGGCCCGCGGCGTTGGCATCCTCAGCGGCGAGCTGCAGCTCTTGGTTTACTTGGACTAAAAGCTGTCTCGCCTTCGTCGCGTGTCCGTGCATGTCGTATCTGTTGTCTAGCTGCGCGTTCTTGATGTAGCCGTTCGCTTCGATAACAAGGCGTTCTGCTCCTGCTATGTTGGGGTGTTTGTTCTTGTCAACGTTCAGTCCGGGGTCTTGAGCCAGCATCACACCAACGCAGAACAATGCAACGCAGACAATAGTGTTGATCAGTCTTTTCTTCGTCACGTTTATACCCTCCTCGCGAACAGCAGAATTTCGCAGCTTATTCTAGCACCCAAGCGTGAGTGGCGGGTGTGCACGACCGCCGGAGGCTGATAAACAGTATTGAGTCTGGAGTGCGATTCCTGAGGTAGGTGCGATAGAATGTTCAGAATTGATGAATGAGCGCCGCGTCGAATGGAGCGACCGCTCATCTGATTTACTCCCTGAGATTGGGCGTCTGCAAGTAGCCGTCGCAATGAACTACAACCTGGGGGAGCAAGTGACAACTTGCTGCAGACGGTTCGCATCTCGGGCTCCGCGACTGGGGTTGTCCGTTGCTGGAAGCTTTATGATTTTGCTCCGCATCGCCTTCGTTATTGCCCTTCTGGTTTTCAGCTGCATGCTTCTGTCCTGTCAAGGCAAACAGAGCAATAGTGTAGGCGCTACCGATGAACCGAGCTCGCAGATTCTTTACGTGATTGGCAATGGTATCGTTTCAACTTACGCTGTCGATACCAACCTGGAGTTTACTTCTATAGGGCAACCAGTCACACTGATTGCATCGGGTTCGTTGGTCCAATTCGTTCCCGCCCCTAACGGTGATTTTTTGTACGTGCTGTGGTCTGACGCGCGAAACCAGCAACATCTTTCAGTCTACGTGACTGATACCTCCGGCGTTCCGCAGACACCCGCAGTACAGACTGTCGATGCACCTTCGCTTTATCAATTTAATATTCATCGTAGCGCACGCTTCGTTTACATGATGCAAGTGAGCGCTTCGGGAACGGAATACACGTCGGCAGTGCGGCTGTTTTATGTCGATCCATCAGACGGCAAGCTGAGTGAAGATCCGAGGATACAAGGCAGGTATGGCCCTTCCGATGCCTGGCCGGCTTCGCTTTATGGCTTTAGTGCCGACGGGACGAAAATCTATCTTAGTCGCCAGAGCGCACAGCTACTCTTCTATGAGCAGCGGGTCCTGAACACAAAAACCGGGACCGTTGGTCCAGATGTTGTTCTCTATCAACCCGGCGCGGGAGCGCTGGATTCGGACACTCTTGTGATCGGTGCGAGGGTGATGGTCGATGAGCACCGGGCGCCAGGGATTGGCTACCTCGATGTCTTACCGCTTGTTCCGAGGCCGCGACGTCATCTGTTTCGCTGTGCGGCTTCGATGCTCGCTCTCTGTGAAACCTCAACAAACGTTCAGATCGATCCTTCAGGGAAATACCTCTTTCTGACTGACCCTTCAACAGAGCAGGTTCACGCGGTATGGATCGACCTTAACGCCAAGAAGGTCGAAGACACAGGAAACTCCATTCCGATGACCGCAGAAACTCCAGGATTCGCCTTCAGTCCAGACGGCAAGTTGGTCTATGCGGTCCTCGCCAGCGACTCGAGCGTCCACGTCTATTCGTTCGATTCATCCTCGGGACAGCTCACAGACGGAGGCAGTACGCTGCCGATTGCGAGCACCTACGGTTTTTGTCCTGCTACCCGGCGCTGACTTCTCGATATTGGTGGGGTGACCACGTGCCGGCTCCACTCTTGTTCGGTCGGTCCGGACTCGCTCGATGGCAAGACTTGCCAGATTTCTAAGGATTGGCGCAACTAAATGGGCGACTCCGAGTTACAAGTCCTTGACAGCTCTACTTCCCCGAACCAGAATGTGATCGCCACATCGCTGCTGATTCGCCCCGCTCAGCCCGTCCGCGGGATCGGGTCTTGCAGTCGGAGGATATATGAAGCGTCCGCATCTGCTTTTCCTCTTGATAGTTGGAGTTGCTTTACTCGCGCTTACGATGGCGCCTGTCCACTTCGGTAATTCAACTTCTGTCCGCGCCGCTGCTTCTGCGCGCAGAATCCATCAGCCCGCGCAGGCCTTGTTTTTCGAGCAGAATGTCGGTCAGATGGACCGTGGCGTAGAATTCATTGCCCACGGAGCGCAATATGATTTGCTGCTGAGTGGCTCTGGGATGGTTTTTAAGCCCAAGGAGGGCGTCGGAGGAACCGGTCAGCAAACTATCAACGATGGTACTGTCGCACTCAGCTTCGGAGGCGGCGCATCGAAAGCAGAAGGTAGCGAGCGGCAACCCGCGGTAATAAACTATTACGTCGGAACAGATCGCAGTCGCTGGCAATCCGGAGTACCAACGTTTGCGCAGGTTCGGTACAAGAATGTTTTTTCGGGCATAGACCTTCTCTTCCACGAGAAGGACGGAGGAGTGGAGTTTGATTTCGAGGTCGCGCCGGGATCCGACCCGAAGCAGATTCGTCTAAAGCTTGACGGTCCTTACGCCTTCTCGGGTGGCGATCTTCTGGTTGGCGAGCAAGGCTGGATGCGGATTCAAAAGCCGCGAGCTTATCAAATGTTTGACGGGCACCAGCGCGAGGTGAACACCAACTATGTCGTCAAAAATGGCGAACTGAAGGTAGGAGTTGGCGAATATGACCGATCGAGAAGTCTGATTATCGACCCCTCTGTGCTGTACCAGGGATTCGTCCCGGGAACGGGCACTCTAGGATTCAGTATCGTTGCCGCAGCAGCAGATGCCGCCGGGAACGCCTATCTGGTCGGCTTCGCCACTCCGGGAACGAACAAAATCTTCAACTGCGCTATCACTAAATTTAGCTCAACCGGCACGATAGTTTACCAGACAATATATGGCCCGATCGGCCTAGGCAACTGCAACGCAATCGCTGCTGATGCACAAGGCAACGCTTACATCACTGGCTTGGCCATTGGAGCGATTCCTACGACGCCGGGAGTAGTCGAACCGACCTGCCCGGGTACAAACGATGCGTTTGCAGCGAAATTCGATACTTCAGGACAGCTTGTATATGCGACTTGCGTTGGCGGCAGCGCGCAAGATTCTGGTGCGGGAATTGCCGTGGACGCGAACGGAAATGCATACCTCACTGGAACAACCACCTCCAATGATTTCCCTCTTGTCAATCCGTTCCAGCCGAATTTGAACG
>Ga0206820_1104_pt1 | contig 15398 bp, 10 predicted proteins | sample Alteio_BWOrgCont_84_FD_152857 | JGI IMG/M metagenome (GOLD analysis project Ga0206820, IMG submission 152857) | Enriched cells from forest soil in Barre Woods Harvard Forest LTER site, Petersham, Massachusetts, United States -... | ecosystem: Environmental > Terrestrial > Soil > Temperate forest >...
TTTTCCAGATCAAGACCATAATTTTTAAGTGTGCTGTAATGGTTCGGACCAAAATAGAATTGCATATCAAAGCTTTCACTGGCCTGGTGATTGAAAGGAATACTCAGATTAGCGGTAAATGTTTTTACGGCAGTTGCAGAAGCAGGATCACTCAACGTTTCAATATCCGTGGGTTTTTCAAAGCCTTTGTCGGCGATAAGGATGGAGGAAAAAAACTGTTGTTTGAATCCGATCCATTTTATTTTTGCTTCCAGCGATTTTTTTGCATCCTTACGCGGATTAAGATTGTCAACTTCATCGTCCAGGTATTTAAAATAAATGGTGGAAGCGTTACGCTGGGTTGTTGCATCTCTTTCGAGGGAAGGAGTTGTCATGCTCCATTTTAAATTGATGTCAGAAGTATTGCTTGCGATAACATCATTCATACCTACCATATTTACTTTGTAATGCAGCATGTGATCATAGCCTTTCAGGCTATACAGGTATTCAATATATTTGGACTTGTCATTCGTATACAAGCGAAAAGCCAGGCTGGAAGAATCTTTGCTACTTACATTAACAGATTCACCGAGAGGGCTGAAGTATAAATTACCGGTTGAAAAAAGATGAGCATTTGCCGTAATGAATTCCAGTGTCTGTGAAGTGGAATCTTCCGTAAATAAAATCAAGGGTTTGCCGTCAAATGTTTTGTAGTTTTTAAGCAGGACTGTGCTGATCTTTCCTCCAAGCGTAGATATGGTGGCTTTTAGAAATTCATTCTCGATGGTCATTTCTTTTTTGACACCACGGGTAGCATCTGAAAATATACCATATTGCTGCTGCGTCTGTATGTATGTAGTGGAGTCAGAGCGAGTTGTATGAATTGAATCGGAATTCAGGTTTTGCTTAAGTTTGTTTTCCTGAGTTTGCCCCTTTACGGACATTTTTTGTTTAATTTCTTCTTGTTTTATAGCTAATTCAATAGAGTCATGTATTCTTCGTTGGTGTGCGATCTCTTCTTTGGAAGGTTTGCTGAAAAACATCCAGCCGAGCATGATCAGTGTAATAAGTACCAGTCCTGTAATCGAATTTTTATCCATTGCGTCTTTTAAAAATAGGTTAATTTTAGAATTAAAGCACCAAAGAAGCTACTATAACTGCAGCCTTCACAAAATTTACAAAAAGCGGATGAGGGTTTTCTACGGTGCTTTTATATTCAGGGTGGAATTGAACGCCGACAAACCAAGGGTGATCTTTCAGTTCAACAATTTCAACTAATCCTCCATTGGGATTAATGCCACTGGCAATCATGCCGGCCTTCTCAAAATCACCCAGGTACTCATTGTTGAATTCATAACGATGCCGATGACGCTCAGAAATAGTTGATTTTTTATACGTATCAAAAACTTTAGTCCCCTCTATTACTTTGCAGGGATATGCTCCCAGACGCATCGTGCCGCCTTTGTTTGTTACTTTTTTTTGCGCCTCCAGCAGATCGATGACAGGATGAGCTGTTTCGGGATTCATTTCAGTTGAATGGGCACCTTTTAACCCCATTACATTCCGGGCAAATTCAATAACAGCGCATTGCATACCCAGACAAATGCCTAAAAAAGGAATTTTATTCTCACGTGCAAATTTTATTGCACTGATTTTTCCCTCGATTCCTCTGTTGCCAAAACCTGGGGCAACCAATACGCCGGAAAGCCCACTTAGTTTCGAACTTACATTTTCTTCGTTAATGGTTTCCGAATGGATCCATTCCACTTTCACTTTACAGTTGTTTGCTACGCCCGCATGAATGAATGATTCCGCTATCGATTTGTAGGAATCTTTCAATTCAATATACTTGCCAACAAGACCAATCCTAATTTCCGTTTTGGGAGATTTGAGGGTGGTCAGAAAGCTTTTCCAGCTTTCCAATTTAGGTTTATCCGAAATGGAAAGGTGGAGTTTCTCAAGAACTACGAGGTCCAGTTTTTCGTCCTCCATGAGCAAGGGAACTTCATAAATACTGGTTGCATCAACCGACTCAATAACCGCACGGGCTTCCACGTTGCAGAACAACGCAATCTTGTTTTTTAGCTCTTTGCCTATTTTATGTTCGGCTCTGCAGACCAGAATGTCTGGTTGTACACCATATTCGAGCATTAATTTAACTGAATGCTGAGTAGGTTTAGTTTTCAGTTCACCCGTAGTTGATAAATAGGGCAGGAGTGTGAGGTGGACGGAAATACAATCTTTACCTAATTCCCATTTCATCTGACGAATAGCCTCAATATAGGGCAGAGACTCGATATCACCTACTGTGCCTCCAATCTCTGTAATGACAATTTCGTATTTTCCGGTTTTTCCGAGAGCCCGTATACACGCTTTAATCTCATCCGTAATGTGAGGAATCACCTGAACCGTTTTACCTAAAAAATCACCTCGCCTTTCTTTTTCAATAACTGTCTGATATATTTTTCCGGTAGTAACGTTGTTTGCCTGTGAAGTTGGAGTATTTAAAAAACGCTCATAATGTCCAAGATCAAGGTCTGTTTCAGCTCCGTCATCGGTTACAAAACATTCTCCATGTTCATAGGGATTGAGTGTTCCGGGGTCAACGTTAATATAGGGATCCAGTTTTTGGATGGTTACAGAATGTCCACGTGCCTGCAGTAGTTTAGCAAGGGAGGCCGATATGATACCTTTTCCAAGTGAAGAAGTCACACCACCTGTAACAAAAATATATTTGGTGGAGCCGGACATAACAAAATGTTTAATGAGGTTCTGCAAAAGTAAGGAATATTTAGGAACCGTTTAAGTTTTATCCAGTATAAATTTCAGGAGTATATTTTGGTTTAGAGCTTTTGAAAATTATCTCATAATTTGCTTATGCATCTTTTCGGTTTTACCAGGCCACTTTTCTGGCTCAAATGTACACTGCAGATTTGCCAAGAAACTAGAAAGTAAGGCTGGCGCTTATGCTTGGTAGAATTGGAAGTTGATTAACACGGAGGTTAGTTATCCGGTCGTAATAAAAGATATTGTCCCTGTCATAAACATTCGTTGCACCTGCAGATAGCTCAAGTCTGCTATGTTCTGTCAGCTCGAATTTTCGTTTTATGCTAATGTCCAGCCGATGATAAGTTGGTAACCGGGCGGAGTTGATGTCTCCGTATAAAATGCCTAAAATCCCGTTAGTGGCAGTATAATTTGTATTTATATTGTTGGCAAAGTTGAGTTGTTCATAATATCCCGCAGTCGGAGTGAAGGGGAAACCTGAGCCAAAGGTCCAGCGGGCATTCACCTCCCAGTTAAGATCTTTTCCAAAAGTATAGGATCCTACCAGGTTAATGGTATTTCTTCTGTCATAAGAGGGGAAATATAGTTCCATTCCATCCCAGACATTCACGTATGCCAAAGAGTATGTAAGCCAAAAATAAAAACGTTTGTAATCATATTTCAATGTAAGGTCAACACCTTGTGCCATACCTGTTTCAACCAAAAAATCTTTTTTGAGGTAATCAGGTTGGGCTTCGTTATCCGGATTGGAATTATCATCGTAAATTTTCAAAGGATTAATGACAATAAGTTGCGTATAGTTTTTCCGGTATGCTTCAATATTCATATCCAGGTGTTTCATTAAGTCAAATTCAAAACCAAAAATGATATGATTTGCCTTTTGTAAGCGGGAAGTGACATCGGTAACTGTTCCATTTTGGTTAGTAAAAGTGCTCTGCAGGTTATCAGGGCTTGATAGATAGCCATAAAAGAGGTTTACTACATCCAATTCGGATGTTGCGCTGACCAGATTTTGAGAATACCAGCCTCCGGCAAATTTAAACCGGATTCTGTCCGTGAAATTGTATTTTATATCAAGGCGTGGTTCCGGTGATATTGCTTGCAGAGTGGCATAATATTGTACCCGAAAGCTTGGTTCGATCAGTAGTTTTTCGTTTTTTGAAAGAAATTTATAACTTACATACGTGCCTAGTTCGGTTGAGTTATCCTGTTGAGTTATTTCCCTGTTGACAGCATTATAAAAGTCGAAATTCGTAGAATAGTTAACTACTTCAATTCCATAGGTTAATGTGTTTTTTCTACTGAGGTAATAGGTTAGATTCGTGCCCATATTAAAACCGCCGATATTGCTGCTACTTGGATTCGGGCTATTCTGAGTGGTCAGGCCAATGTCATAATTGGAATAGGCAAAATTTCCCTGTATCAGAACAGGTGAACCGTTTGGAACAACAACGAAGTTTCCTCCGAAGCCATTTTCATTCCAATTGAAATCAGCAACATTCGGATAATTTACATGATCATCGTAATGAAATCCAAAGAGGTTTAATTTGCTGCCATTGCCTGCACTAAAGACTGCTTTTCCGTATATATCATTGAAACTGAAAGGCAAACCATTCGGGTTTACATAGGAATAAAAAAGCTTGGAAGTTGTTGGAAGATAAGACGTTTTAGCTGATAATATGAATGAACCATCGGCTCCTTCTTCCGTTTTGGCTTTGAAAATAGGCCCTTCTAAAAGCAGGCTTCCAACGAAAGGACTAAGGGATACTTTGCCGCTGTATCGTTTTTTGTTCCCATCCCGGGTTGTAAAATCCATGATGGAGGAAAGACGTCCACCATATTGTGCGCCAAAACCTCCCGTATATACGCTCGCATTTCTGATAATATCCATGTCAAAAACGGAGAAAAGCCCAATGGAATGAAAAGGGTTATAAATGATCATCCCATCCAATAATACTTTATTCTCAACAGGGGAACCTCCCCGGATATATAATTGTCCCCCCTGATCACCCGTGAAAACAACTCCAGGTATCAGCTGCAGATATTGTGCAATATCTGGTTGTCCGCCGACCGCCGGGATTCTGTTTATATCTTTGGGTGTAATCGTATATACGGAGACTCTTGCATCTGATTTTTTAGCTTCCGCCTCTGCCGATACTTCTACGGTCTTAAGCTGAAGATTTGATTTAATAAGGTATATCTTTTTTGTTATAATATCATTTGTTTTAACACTTATGTTTTCTTTAATGGTATCGTAACCAATCGCAGTTGCCATGAGTGTATAATTGCCGGGAGGGATCTTTGAAATAGAATAATAGCCGTTTACATCAGAAGATACTCCATAAGAAGTACCTTTCAAGTAAACAAGTGTGAAGATAGAAGGTTCTCCGTCTTCTTTAGTATAGATAAAACCGCGTATGCTGGCTGTTTGAGCAAATAATTCAACTGAAAACCAAAGGAAAAAAAGTATTCCGGTTACTTTAGGGTAAGGCATTTTTATCGATTAATCTTTCAAACACCTGACCTGGATACTGTCCGACTGGCTTCTGAACTTAATACTTATCAGGTTGCCCATTTGGTCCAGATTCAGGTAATCTGCATTTGAACCATTACTACCCGTCACACTCCAATAAGCTCCCATCTTGTTTATGAAAGTAGCCGCAAATCCGGCAGGACTTTGAAATCCGGTTATATTACCAGAACCCACATTTTGAATCAGACTGTTAAACATGCTATCATTCGGCAAATGCCAACCTACAGGACAAGTACCTTGTTGGGGAGCGACACCGGCAGGGCCAGCGGCTCCGGCCCAGGTAAAATAGGTATTCGTGTAATTTGTATGTACATCATTTAAATCTGATTGCATCCAGCATTGATTACCAATAGTTGTAACGAGGTAAAATGTTCCACTTTTGTCGAATACATATTTTAGCCCGTTACATCCATTTTGCGAAAAGTTAATGTTTACGTAAATACTGGCTGTAATACTTCTGATAGAATCTTTCGCATTATTTATCGTATAACAGGTATATGTTCCTGTATAAGCCCTTGTAATATTAGGAATAGTTGGATTTTGTACTTTGGAGGTAAATCCATTTGGGCCTGTCCATCTGTAAAGTGTATCGGATGCCAGAATACCAGTTACGGGTGTGGCTTTGAGGTTGAGCGTTCCTCCGACGGTTGCACTTGTAGCGGTTAATTTTGGAGCCGCTGGTCGTATCGTAACCGTTACGGTTGCCGGCTTGCTGGTATCATTCCCGCCATTAATAATGGCGATAACACTGTACGTTCCTGCTGCAGCCATTGTCAACGGAACTTTGCCACCAATTGTGGGATTTTGAAGGCTACTGGTAAAGCTATTCGGGCCAGTCCATTTATAGATAGCACCGATTACCTGATTTTTATAATCCAGGATGTTGGATGCGGTTAAATCCATTGTATTCCCAGTCGTAAATATACTTGTTGTTATTTGGGAGCTGTCACTCGAAGCGGTAATTTCCATATCTGTGACGTAGGTATGATAAGCTGCGCTTGCTACACCATTTATAATTGTTGTAACCGTATAATCTCCATCATAAGCTTTACTGAAGCTAAGAATAACGGGATTTTGAGAAGAACTTCTAAATGAATTTGGCCCGGTCCAGGAATAACTGGCCCCTTTAACCGTATCAGCATATAACTTAAGTGCATGTCCAATTTCAACAGGGCTGTTATTATGTGCCATAGCGGGTGAAACAACAACCGGAGTTACAGCCGGAGTTGTATCGTTCTTTTTGCAGGAATTAAAACTAACACTGGCTATAAGTAGTAGAACCCCTAAAATTGTACTTAATTTTTTCATGTGTATTTATTTTGGTTTCTTTTGTCACATGGAATTTTTCACTCCATTTTATATTTTTACTGGTGGGTTCAAGAACGTGTGTTTATTCACTTCATTTTCATTTTCTTGTCGTGTTTGTAAATGCTTTACCGTCTTTCCAGAACGAACAATAACTGCTTTGTAAGTGTATTTAAATAATATAAAATATTCAATTATTTTTGGGGCCTGAAATTAAACAAATATATATGGAATGCAAAATTATATTGGTTTTAGTCAGAACAATAGTAAATAGAAATGCGCTTTTTATTCCTTTGTTCTTTTCTGTGGCAGCATTTTCTTTTTAAATGGCAGGAATTGAAGGATGAACGGTATTTATAATAGTTTTTTTATTTGCAAATAGGTACTTTTAACCCAACTATTTAATCGTGCTATGCGTGTACTTAAATTTGGAGGAACATCGGTTGGTTCTGCAGAACGAATGAAAAAAGTGAGCCATCTGATCAGTGATGGCATACCTAAAATCGTAGTTCTTTCTGCTATGTCGGGCACAACGAATTGTTTGGTTGAAATAGCAAGGGCTTTCTATCAAAAGGATTCCGTTACGGTTAACACACTGATTAATGAATTGAATATCAGGTATGAAGTGGTGGTCGCGGATCTTTATAAGACCGAAAAAGGCGGGCTTCTAGGTAAGGAACTGATCAAGAAACATTTTGATTACCTCCGGTCTTTTGACATTCATTCATTCGCTTTCAATGAAGAACATGCGATACTCGCACAAGGTGAATTGATATCTACTGCTTTGTTTCATTATTTTTTGGAGGAGAATGGAGTAGATTCGGTTTTACTTCCAGCTCTTGATTTTATGCGAACGGATGATAACGATGAACCGGATTTGCTTTACATTGAAGAACATCTCCGGAAAATAATAGCGGGGCTGACGCAAAAAAATCTCTTTATCACACAAGGATATATTTGCCGTAACGCTTCCGGAGCAATATCCAATCTGCAAAGGGGTGGAAGTGATTACAGTGCAACACTCATCGGGGCCGCCCTGTTTTCAGATGAAGTACAGATCTGGACGGATATTGATGGTATGCACAATAATGATCCACGTATTGTGGAAAAAACAAAACCTGTTGCAGAATTGTCCTTTGATGAAGCGGCTGAACTGGCGTATTTTGGGGCAAAAGTATTGCATCCTACCTGTGTCAATCCTGCGCGTCTGCGAAATATTCCCGTCCGTTTACTAAATACGCTACAACCGGAAGCCAAAGGAACAGTCATTTCCGATAAGTCTTCGGGTGACAATATTAAAGCTGTTGCTGCGAAGGATGGTATTATTGCTATCAATATTGTTTCTACCCGAATGTTAATGGCGTATGGTTTTTTACGTAGTGTATTTGAGGTGTTTGAGCGTTACAAAACTCCTATCGACATGATCAGTACGTCGGAAGTAGCTGTTTCGTTGACAATTGACACGTTGAAGAATCTGGATGCGATTATTGAAGAGATCGGGACCTTCGGGACGGTTTCTGTGGAACATAAGCAAACGATTATATGTATTGTAGGTGATTTTCTGGCAGATAAAACCGGATATGCTGTAAAAATATTTGAAGCTATGAAACAGGTCCCCATCCGAATGATATCCTATGGTGGAAGCAAGAACAATATTTCGCTGCTGATAAATACAATTCATAAAAATGAAGCTTTGAAAGCACTTAATAAAGGGTTGTTTGATTTATAAAAAATAATTCTGGTTCTTCGGATTTTTAAATTTGGTGCATGAAAAAACGCATGTTACATATTGCCCTCCTGACTTCGGGAGGAGATGCGCCCGGAATGAATGCTGCTATACGTGCTGTTGTCAGAGCTGGGATCTATCATGGGTTAGAAGTCACCGGAATCCTGCATGGTTATGAAGGTTTGATTAATGAAGAGTTTGTTAAATTGAACGCATCTTCCGTTGCCAACATTATTCAACGTGGAGGCACTATTTTAAAAACGTCCAGAAGTCTTCGTTTTATGACAGAAGAAGGAATGGCACGGGCCTATGAAAACCTGGTAAAGAATAAAATTGATGGTTTAATAACAATTGGTGGTGATGGAACATTCAGGGGGGCGGAACAGCTGAACAGTAAGTATAATTTTCCGGTAATAGGGGTTCCGGGGACCATTGATAACGATATGGTGGGGACTGATATGACCATTGGTTATGATACGGCTATCAATACGGTCGTAGCGGCTGTCGACAAAATACGTGATACTGCCGAATCACACGATCGTTTGTTTTTTGTTGAAGTAATGGGCAGGGATGCCGGATTGATTGCATTACGCTGCGGTATAGCCGTGGGTGCTGAAGCTATCCTGATGCCGGAAGCGCCGGTGAATATTGAACGACTGATTGATAAGCTTAAAAATGCCAAACGGAAGAAAAATTCTAAAATCATTATTATTGCGGAAGGGGATGAAGCAGGTGGAGCATTTGAAATAGCAAGAAAAGTGACGGAGAAAGTAAAAGGATATGATGCACGTGTTACAATCCTTGGTCACATTCAGCGGGGTGGAACTCCGAGTTGTATGGATCGTGTGAATGCCAGCCGCTTAGGCTATGAAGCTGTCCTTGCGCTGCTAAAATCCCAGCAAGGAATAATGGTAGGTATTGTGAATAAAGAAGTTGCTTATACCGCATTGAAAAAATCGGCAAAACATATGCAAAAACTTGATTCGGAACTGCTGAAAATGTTGGAAGTATTATCCATGTAAAATGAATGTTTTTAATTTGAAAAAATGAAACTATCTGTCTTGTGTAAATTAGAAGATATTGCTTCCTTACTCCATGCGAAGTTTATTGGGTCACCCGGTCATCTGATAACTGGTCTCAATGAAATTCACCGGGTCGAAGAAGGCGATCTCGTATTTGTCGACCACCCTAAATATTATGAAAAGGCTCTGAAATCAAAGGCGACGACCATTCTCATTAATAAAGATGTGGATTGCCCGGCCGGCAAAGCTTTACTGATTTCAAATGATCCATTCAGGGATTACAATAAACTCGTAGCTCATTTTAAACCCAATGCATATTCTTATAAACAGATCAGTGATTCAGCCAGGATCGGGAAAGGTACGGCGATACTGCCTGGAGTATATTTAGGTAATAATGTTACGATCGGAGAAAATTGTTTGATTCATCCTAACGTTGTTGTCTACAATGATTGTATAATCGGAAATAATGTGACCATACATGCTGGCAGTATTATTGGAGCGGATGCCTTTTATTATAAGAAGCGCCCGGATAAATTCGATAAGATGTTGTCCTGTGGCCGGGTTATCATACAGGATGATGTCGAAATCGGAGCTTTGTGCACTATCGATCGGGGCGTTTCGGCAGATACGGTTATAGGAAAGGGGACAAAAATAGACAATCACGTTCAGGTAGGACACGATACAGTTATCGGTGAAATGTGCCTGTTTGCGGCACATGTGGGTATTGCCGGAGTTGTTACCATCGAAGATGGGGTTACGCTTTGGGGACAAGTAGGTGTACCAAGCAATATTGTCATTGGAAAGGGAGCCGTAGTATTAGGACAATCGGGTCTCTCCGGCTCAGTTAAAGGTGGCACGACTTATTTTGGAAGTCCTGCTTCTGAAGCGCGTGAAAAGATGAGGGAATTGGTGATGCTGAAGAAGATCCCTGAAATAATAGCTAAACTCAACCGGTCAGAAGAGAAGGATAAATAACTATAATTTACATGAGCAAAAAACCTTCGTCGCGCTTATTATCAGTTAAGTATAAGGATCTGAAATTAAACTTGCTTTTGGAAGTAACGAAAGCCATTAATAATAATCTTTCTAAAGAAGGGTTACTTAAAATTTTCGAAGATTTTTTAAGAAGTGAATTGAATATCGGTAAGCTTGTGCTTTTTTCCAATGATGGTGAAAACTGGAACTGCACACTGAAATATGGTGTTGGAAGTGAGTTTAATCAGATCGACGTAAAGAAATATTTATTAAACATAACCGAAATTACAACCATCCAGTTTTCTTCGGAAGCATTAAATAATTCGTTTGAAATTGTTGTTCCGGTTTTTCATAAAACGAATGCTTTGGCTTATATTTTATTAGGAGATCTGGAAGAAGAAAAAGTAGCAGTAAGTCCTGCCATTAAGCACTTGCCTTTTATTCAGACATTGGCCAATATTATTTTCGTTGCTATCGAAAACAAAAAACTTGCGAAAGAAAGTATTTTGCAGGTTGCCGTTAAGAAGGAATTGGAACTTGCCTCTGAAATGCAATCCATGCTTTTTCCAAGCTCCCTGCCGAATGACGATAAAATGGAAATGTCTGCTGTTTATCTTCCACATCAGCAGGTAGGAGGGGATTATTATGATTTTATACGATTGAATGAAAATGAAGTTGTCTTTTGTATGGGCGATGTATCCGGTAAAGGCGTTGCGGCTGCATTACTGATGTCTAACTTTCAGGCCAACCTGCGTGTGCTGCTTCCTCTTTACAAGTCTTTGACGGACCTGGTGCGGGAGCTTAATAAAAAAGTAATGGCGAATGCCAAAGGGGAAAAATTCATCACTTTTTTCATAGCGCGTTACACTATTAAAACCAAAACACTTAATTATATCAATGCAGGGCATAATCCTCCGATTTTAATCAGTGGAGGTAATGTTATGCAATTACGTTTGGGATGTACAGGGCTTGGAATGCTGGATGAGATTATGACAATCAAAGAAGGTGTAGTTCAGATTAATTCGAACGATCTTGTTTTGTGTTATACAGATGGGGTAGTTGAATTGGAAGACGAGCAAGGACAGGAATTCGGGGTGAAAATGCTAAACGATCTGCTGCTCAGTTTTTCTTCTGCAGGTACCCGGGAACTAAACCAACGCATTGTACATGAATTAATTGAACATAAAGGTAAAATGCCTTATGTAGATGATATCGCCTTATTCAGTTGCAGGTTCAAGTAAAGACTCTTTTGTTTTATTGTGGTAAACATCAATAGCCGTCAACATGGCAATAAATCCCCAAAACGGTATGGAGGCCTTGTCAGTATCCAGGAAATTGTTCATGCATCCATGAACAAAATAGGTGATTAAACCGAGTAATATTACACAGGTGAGTGTTTTCAATTCTTTGTCTTCCAGCGTATAATATAATCTCATACCAGTTGTCATAACCAATAAAACGATTGCAAGAATACTGAGAAAGCCAAACAGGCCACCTTCAGCAAGTGGTCCGATATATTCGCTGTGTGCATTACCCCCATCGCCGTGATCTGTACTAATGATGGTTCTGTCTTTTACATATTGAAATGATCCATATTTAAAGCTGTAGGTTCCGGGGCCATATCCTACTATGGGTTTATTCCGGAACATCCGAAAAGCACAATTCCAGCGATTCAGCCTTTCTTTATTAGAGGCATCCGTTGAAATATTTGAAATGGATTCTACGTGTTCGGTAAGATTATCGGATGAATCCTGATTGTTTTTTTCCAGCTTCATCATTATTTCATCCTGGAAAATAAAAAACACGCCGAGGAAGGCAAAAACTGCTACCAGGATGACTTTGAATTTTACTTTTAATAATAACAGGACCATCATTATCAATGCAACGGCCAGACTGACCCAGGCCGCCCGGGTATAGGATAATATGATTGCCACAACGTAGATGAACAGGAATAGACCTGCAACTATTTTAACAGGAGAAGAATAACTTTTGATAAAAAGGAATCCAATCAAAGAAGGTATAAGCATTGCCAACATAGCCCCATAAGAGGTATGATCATTGTAAAAAGGTTTAACAACCCAATTAGCAGGATGTTCTGCGAAATTGAATTTTGAGTGTTGATAGATCGTATAAAATATAACGCAGGTTAGGGGTATAATATATAACCAGATAAATCGCTTTATGTTTTTTTTGTTTTTGAATACCTGTGTAGAAATAAAATAGGCTGGAACCACAAACCATAAACGGGATATCAAAAATTTGAAAGAAACTATCGGTATACTGCTTGTCATTGTAGTAATGAGGATCCAACCGAGATTAATAAGAATGCAAATAGTTATCGGATGCTTCATTACTTTAGAGTCGATCCTGTACCCCGTCAGAAGTTTAAATACAAAGAGTAATAAAATTCCAAATAAAAATGGTTCGGTGGGCATGCTTAAGTCTGTGCCTGAACGGATGTTGAACAAATCGCTTAACGTTAAGGATAAAGGAGTGAAAAAAACAATCATCAGCAATAACTTATCCATTGCAAATACAGCTGTAAGCACCAACAGCAATAGTAATGGTAAAGAATTCAGGAAGTAGATACTTTTTGTCAAATAATAAGCATTGACACAAATAAACATACAGCTTATTAAATAAAATAGTCTTATGTTTCCTTTGCTAACCAAGTTAATCCGGATACCGGAATTACAATTGTATTTTCATTCTTTTAAAGGTATCCATAGCTAAAAGAACAACCAGTGCAAGTATTACGGATGAAACCGTCGATATTAATACCACCAGCCAGCGGATGGGAGTTGTTCGTTTTTCTGCAACTATAGCCGGATTGATCATGTATTTAAAAGGAAGAAAGTGTTCCACATCTATTTTGGCAAGATCACATTTTGATTTCAGAGAAAACAATTCCGTGCGTTCATGGAGCGTATAATCACGTAGGGCAACGTAGTCCCAGCCTTTTTGACCAACGAGTTTAAGTTTGGCATCTAATTGCTGCATACCATTGGTGTTATTTTTAGCAATGGATTTAGCATACTGTTTATAAATTATAGCGGACTGGATTTCATAATCAAAAACACCCTGGGAAGTATAAGCCCGCATGGAATCCTGCAGTTTGTCAATAAGTTGTTTTTTTGTTAAATATTCATTTTCTATTATTTGAAAATATTGTGTTGCGCGTTCTTTTTGCAACCTGTTTTTTGTAGAGTCGACAAGTGCGGCTATATCATTGGCAATACAGGCAGCTGTATCGGGAGATTTGTCTAACACATCAATCTCAACGGCGCTGGAAGGTGTCCTACTAAACCATATGCGGTCGTCGAACTCTAATCGGAGATAAAGCTTTTTATAAGGGTCTTTTTCACTTATCTTATAATGCTTCATCAAATTGTATTTTTTACATATACGTTCACGTATGGTGTCTGAATTCAATATTTGTATCATCTGTTCAGCCTCTTTTTCTTCTCCAAATTTCAAAATGTCACTTCCTTCCTTGACAAGTGTACTTGAGATAGAGATCGTTGTAGTCGGGACCATAATGACGGTGGATTTGTACCTCGACTCAATAAAATAAGATGCGATAGCAGAAACGATAGCGGCTATTAAGCCAACGATTAAAAGGTGTTTACGACTTCTAAAAATATAGATGAGGATACTGCTTGAGTCAAAAAGATTATTTGCGTTCTTTTCCTGATTCTCCATAAAACAATAAGGATTATTATCTGTTCGAGCCCAAAAGTAAACATTTTTTGCAAATACTACGGAGGTATGGCACTATCCGTATTTTAATAGCCGGAACATTGATTTTATGCTGATTAGCCTGGTTAAAAAGGCCAAAAGGGTAGATATAATAACCATCATGCCAAAATTAAGATACCATTTCTTACTATCAAAATGGTAGTTTATACTGAAGAAGTTAATTATAATAACGCCGATTGTAAATACGGCTAATGTAAGAAGCAGGCGGTAATTCATTCGAAACTTGAAAATCCGCTGCACAATTAGTATCTGAGCTAGTGCCATCGAAAATTGAGTTGCAAGTGCTGATATCGCTGATCCAAAAGCCAGAAGATGAGGAATAAGAAGGATATTCAGGCTAATATTAAGAATCATGCAACCGGCGGCTAACAAATTCAATTCTTTCAAATTACGATTGGCCGTTAATAGGGTGCCAAAGATATAGGACATTGATTGGCACATAAAACACCACATCAGTAAGCGAAAAACTGCTGCAGACTGATCTGCAAAAAGACGGTATACTTCTGCTGATTGATCGGCATGCTTGTTGTAAAGTGTCTCTATTATTTCCTTATTGTAAAAACAACAACCTATTCCAATAACAATTGCCGGCGTTATTAATAAGGAGAATGATAGCTTTACGAGGGGTTCAATGGATTCCCTGAATTTCAGCATTCTGGAAAAAATCGGTAATAATAAACCTGAAAAAAGAAAGGCGAACATATTGACTGCATCCAGCAAACGGTACGATTGCGCATAAATACTGGCCTGAACAGCCCCTGAAATACCATATTGGTTAGCCTCTTCGGAGCCCGGAAGTATGTGATAAAGCATAACGGTATCTATGCGATTAAAAAAAGTCATTAATAAAACCAAAATGGCATAAGGAATACTTTTTTTAAGTATCATGACAGAAAAGGGCCAATTCCAGTTAAGCCTGAACTTATCCGTTTTTCGGAGAACAATCAGAAAAGTGATAATGGCAGTTAGTAAGTAGGCGGAGGTCTGGGTATAAACAAAGGTCATGATATCCATTTGATGATGACCCACATGTCCCCAAAGGAGAATTGCGCAGATAATGATCATCAGGAGCCTGTCCAGAACCGATATCATGCTATCGGTTTTAAACAAATGAAGTCCTGCCAGATTGGACCTCAGATAAAGTATGAATGTAATTAAGAACTGATTGAACCCCAGAATTAACAGAAGTTTTGTCATACGTGTATCGTATCCATTTATTATTCCACAGATTAATGTAGCAGAAGTATACCGTCTTTTTGCACATCAGTAAGCGAAAAACTGCTGCAGACTGATCTGCAAAAAGACGGTATAC
>Ga0206820_1105_pt1 | contig 15329 bp, 10 predicted proteins | sample Alteio_BWOrgCont_84_FD_152857 | JGI IMG/M metagenome (GOLD analysis project Ga0206820, IMG submission 152857) | Enriched cells from forest soil in Barre Woods Harvard Forest LTER site, Petersham, Massachusetts, United States -... | ecosystem: Environmental > Terrestrial > Soil > Temperate forest >...
ATTGTTTTGTATAGATCCAATTATAAACGGGTCCTCCCTCAATACGAAGAAAGCCCAAAAACCGTATGCCAACGAGAAGCGGAACTTCTACTTTTCCATAATCAAACTTTGAATTGTTGACACTTCCGTCCGTGTTATAAAAAGTGACGGTCCCGCCCTGATAACTGATCAGCAGCATTGGTTTTATAAAAACAGGTCCCAGGTTTAGTCGTTCGAATAATCCTCCTTCAAATCCTGTAATGTTATTTCCTTTGATTGTATTTGTAAAGGTATTCCCAATGTCCGAAATCTTAACAGAAGTTGTGGATGCACCAAGGGAAATACCCGTGGTGAAAGACTGTGCTTTTTGCTTTGCGGGAAAAAGTACCAGTATTGTCAGAATAAAAAGGAGTAGTTTCGTTTTCATGGCTTGTGATGGTTTTGCATAGAACAAAATTGATTATTTCAAACCGCTTAAGTGTTATATGATTTTTGAACTAACTTACATCGTTCACATATCAGCTGGTTTAGCAACAGGTGTTGGAGGTTTTAAGTTTATTACTTAATTTAGTCCCAGGCAAAACTGCTATAAACCAATTTAAAATTATTCACTTATGCGTAAAATAACTACTCTTCTATTTGTTGCGACTACTGCTTCGATTTTTGCCCAGACACAAATAGCTGGCCCTAAGAGCCCGAAGAATATTTATTCTCCTGGTTTTACATGTCCAATATGTCCGCCTCTCGCTGCGAAATGGGATAGCTTAACCAATGCGGAAAGTGATGATGGTCAATTTGCTACAGCATCCTTGTCTGCGGCTCCTTCGGCAACATCGTTTTCCAATCAGCTGTTCGCAACAAAATATGGATTTACTATTCCTGCAGGTGCGAGCATTCTTGAGATTACAGTTGGTGTAAAAGGAATGTCAGGTATTGCTCGTACCGTTGAAGATTCTGTCGTTTCTCTTACACTTGATGGATATTCATCTGCCGGTTCCAACAATGCTTCCGGTACATTTTGGGGGACCACGAATGCCTATACTTATTATGCAGGCAATACTAATTTTTGGGGTCTTGCTTTGACAGCTAAGGATATCGACTCTTCTTCCTTTGGAGTTTGTCTGTCGGTAAAGAATACAACTACTAATACTCCCACCGTAAGTTTGGATGTTATTATCATTACCATAAGTTATTCAACTATAACCGGCATTGTGGAATCGCAAACCCGCAGTGTTTCTGTTTTTTCAGCGTATACCACTACTTCCAGGAACACATTGAATGTTTCTTTTGGATTGTCGAAAAATTCTGAAACGAAAATAGCGGTTTACAATGTGATTGGACAAGTGCAGTTTGTAAAGAATCTTGGAACATATCCTGAAGGAACCTATACCGAATCCATGATCGTTCCTTATTTAACTCCCGGAATTTATTTTGTGAAACTTTCTTCAAACGAAGAAGAAGTGACCCGAAAAATAATGGTATTTTGATAGTGTCGGCGAAAAAATATCAGCACGTAAGTTATTTATGGGATGAATCGTATGCCGCAAGTATCGCTGGGGATGAAGTGGCCTTGTTGATTTATCGTTCTAACCTTTTGGGGGCAGATTTAAGGCTAACCAATTTTGGTGGAGGCAACACTTCCTGTAAAGCAATTGCAAAAGATCCATTCACGAATAAGGAAAAAGAGGTAATGTGGGTGAAAGGATCGGGAGGAGATCTCGGAACACTTAAGCGAAATGGATTGGCTGCATTATATGTCGATCGTTTACGCAGCCTTGAATCAGTATATAAGGGAATTGAAGCGGAAGATGAGATGGTAGACTTGTTCAATCATTGTATTTTTGATCTGAATTCCAAGGCTCCTTCCATTGATACCCCTTTGCATGGATTTTTGCCTTTCCGGCATATTGATCATTTACATCCGGATGCTGCTATTGCTATTGCGGCTTCCAAAGATGGAAGAGAAATTACACAGGATTTATTCAAAGGAACGATCGGATGGCTTGACTGGCAGCGTCCAGGTTTTGATCTGGGTTTAAAACTTAGGAAATGTGTGGAGGATAATCCAGGTATACGCGGTATTATGCTTGGATCGCATGGATTATTTACCTGGGGAGATACGGCTTATGAAAGCTATCTGAATACATTGGATGTGATTGAACGCTGCTCAGCATACATTGTTCAGAATACGGGAAAAAAACGTGCTGTTTTTGGCGGGGCTAAATTACAAAGTCTTGCTAAAGAAATACGTCTGAAACAGGCGGCTGATCTTGCCCCGGTTCTCAGGGGATTATGTTCGGATCAGACCAGGATGATAGGGCATTTTACAGACGATCAAAGCGTATTGGAGTTTATAAATTCACAGGATCTGGATAGACTGGCCCCCATGGGCACGAGTTGTCCGGATCATTTTCTCCGGACAAAAATCAGCCCACTCGTTCTTACCTTATCTCCGCAAGAAAACCTGGAAGATGAACAACAGATCAAACATAAATTGCTTCCGGCATTTGAGAATTACCGTAGCTTGTACAAAAAATATTATGATACATGTAAACATCCGGATAGTCCGCTAATGAGAGATCCGAATCCAGTGGTGATTCTGTATCCGGGAGTGGGAATGTTTACATTTTCAAAAAATAAACAGACAGCCAGGGTTGCTTCAGAGTTTTATAGAAATGCCATTAATGTAATGAGGGGCGCTGAAGCAATTTCGGAATATACTGCTCTTCCACAGCAAGAAGCCTTTGATATTGAATATTGGTTACTGGAAGAAGCCAAATTGCAACGTATGCCTAAGGCTAAAGTTTTATCTGGTAAAGTGGCATTTGTCACTGGAGGCGCCGGCGGTATTGGTAAAGCAATTGCAAAAAAGTTCATAGCGGAAGGAGCTTGTGTTATCGTTAGTGACAATGACGGGCAAATGCTGGCGTCATCGGATGAGGAATTTAAAAAGCAATATGGGCAGGATGCGCATATAAGTGTTTCAGTTGATGTAACTAGTCAGGAAGCTATTCAACAGTCATTCCGGGCAGCTGCTATTGCTTTTGGTGGGGTTGACATCATTGTCAACTGTGCTGGACTTTCGATTTCAAAACCAATAGAAGAACATACTGAAAAGGATTGGAATTTATTGTATGATGTGCTTGTAAAAGGACAATTTCTGGTAACACAGGCTGCTGTGAAAATTATGCGTCAACAAAATTTAGGAGGGGATGTTTTAAATATAGTGAGTAAGAACGCTCTGGTTTCGGGACCTAATAATGCCGGGTATGGATCAGCCAAGGCTGCGCAAATGCACCTGAGCCGCCTGAATGCGGCTGAGTTAGGCAAAGACCATATTCGCGTGAATATAGTTAACCCGGATGCAGTTATTTCTGACAGCAAAATATGGAGAGGTGCCTGGGCGGAAGGGAGAGCAAAAGCCTATGGTATACAGGTGGAAGAGTTACCGGCATATTACGCGAAACGAACTTTACTGAATGAAATCATTTTGCCGGAAGATATTGCCAATGCTTGTTTTGTATTTACCGGAGGGCTGCTTCATAAATCTACGGGTAATGTTTTAAATGTGGATGGTGGAATAGCTGCAGCTTTTGTGAGATAAATTTTTCATTTTTTCCTGAAAAAAATCGTATGTCAAGATTGGCTTTTACAATGAAATTGCGGCCGGGTTACGCGAATGAATATCAGAAGCGACACGATCAGATCTGGCCGGAATTAATTTCTTTGTTAAAAGATTCCGGAATAAGTCAATACTCGATCTTCCTGGATGAAAAGACAAACGTATTATTCGGGGCATTAACAGTGGCAAAACAGGAAAATATGGATAAATTGCCAGATTTTCCTGTGATGCAGCGTTGGTGGAAATACATGTCTGATATCATGGAAAGTAATCCGGATCGTTCGCCTGTAAGCATACATTTAAAAGAAGTGTTTTATTTACCCTAATCTCATTGCGTATCCATGCAGCTGACAAAAACGGAAATTGATGAACACAATAAAAGCCTTCTAGTTAAACATGAGCACAGTTTTCGTTTCGTGGCTTCTCAGATCCCTGACTGTGAGAAAATAATTCGTCTGCTTCAGGAATTCCAAATAGCTATCCCGAGCTGGGCCTTAGGAACAGGTGGTACCCGGTTCGGACGATTTGCAGGCGGCGGCGAGCCCAGAAGTTTAGAAGAAAAAATTGAAGATGTAGGGTTGCTAAATACACTTAACCGTGCAAGTGGTGCTATTTCGCTTCATATTCCCTGGGATATTCCAAAGGATTATGCTGCTATTATGCAATTAGCTGCACACTATGGTTTGCGTTTTGATGCTGTTAATTCCAATACCTTCCAGGATCAGCCGGATCAGGTTTATAGCTATAAGTTTGGTTCATTGCAGCATATCGATAAAATTATACGGAAGCAGGCCATTGAGCACAATATAGGCGTTATTGAGCAAGGAGTAAAACTTGGTTCGGATTCCCTTACCGTATGGCTGGCAGATGGATCTTGCTTTCCGGGCCAACTTAATTTTCGCAGGGCGTTTGAGAATACGCTGGACGGTCTGAGAGAAATATATACTGCTTTACCATCTCACTGGAAGATGTACATTGAATACAAAGCTTTTGAACCCAATTTTTACAGTATGAGTGTGGGCGATTGGGGCCAATCCTATTTATATGCAAGCAAGTTGGGTCCGAAGGCATATACTCTTGTGGATTTAGGACATCATTTACCTCATGCGAATATTGAACAGATTGTTTCCCTGTTATTGATGGAAGGGAAACTGGGTGGTTTTCATTTTAATGATTCGAAATACGGAGATGATGATTTAACGGTAGGCAGTATTAACCCCTACCAATTATTCCTGATTTTTAATGAATTAGTGGAGGGAATGGATACAAGAGGGATGAATCATGCGAAAGATCTGGGCTGGATGATCGATGCCTCCCATAATGTGAAAGATCCTTTGGAAGATCTACTGCAATCCGTTGAAGCCATTCTGATAGCTTATACTCAGGCATTGTTGGTTGATCGGAATGCGCTTGTTGCTGCACAAAATGAAACGGATGTGAGCAAGTGTCAGGAAATCCTTCAACAGGCTTATCGAACGGATGTCCGGTCTTTGGTAGCGGAAGCGAGATGTCGTTCAGGAGGTGCGTTACAACCGCTTGCCTTGTTCAGAAAATTAAATATGAGAAAAAGTTTGATAACAAAAAGAGGTCTTAAAACAACTGCTACCGGCTTATAACATGAAGCCGGTACCCGTAATAGCCATTTTCGATGTCGGGAAAACAAATAAAAAATTACTTCTTTTTGATGAACAGTATAAAGTTGTATGGGAACAAACCATACAATTTCTCGAGATAAAAGATGAGGACGGTGATCCCTGTGAAGATATTGATAGCCTTAGCCATTGGATAATTGATTCCTTATCCGGTTTGATCCAATCTCCCGGATTTGAGGTAAAGGCTATTAATTTTTCTGCATATGGAGCCAGTTTTGTACACATTAATGATCTGGGGAAAGTTATCATTCCCCTTTATAATTACTTAAAACCTTACCCGGAGGATTTAAAAAAGGAATTTTACCGGAAATATGGCGGTGAAGCAGAATTATCCTTAAAGGCTGCATCTCCTGTGTTGGGCAGTTTAAATTCAGGAATGCTTTTATACCGACTTAAGTACCGTAACCCCACTTTTTTTAAAGCGATCAACTGTTCTTTACACTTGCCTCAGTACCTCGCATTTTTGTTAAATGCCAAGATCTGTTCAGATATGACAAGTATTGGATGTCATACCAATTTGTGGGATTTTTCAAAGAATGATTACCAGGACTGGGTCTATCGTGAAAAAATCGTTGAAAAACTGGCCCCTATTATTCCTTCGGATAGTGTCGTGAAAATTTCTTTGATGGGAAAGGTCTGTATGGCAGGAATAGGTTTACACGACAGTTCCGCGGCATTAATTCCTTACCTTATTTCTGTTAAAAAACCTTTTGTGCTTATTTCTACGGGTACTTGGTGCATCAGCTTAGCGCCCTTTAACCGGAAAGTGCTTACAAAGGATGAATTGAAAAATGATTGTCTTTGCTACCTGAGTTACCTTGGTTTGCCTGTAAAGGCAGCGCGTTTATTTTCAGGCCAGGAGCATGAAGAACAGGTGAAACGGTTAGCAGCACATTTTAATGTGAGTTTTCAGGCCTACAAAACAATTCGGTACAATACGGAAATCCTGTTGGAATTAGAAACAGAAGATAAGCAGGTAGTGGGTTTTTCCAAACGGAACTTATCAACCTATGCCTCCTATGAAGAGGCTTACCACCGGTTAATATCTGATATCGTTGCCCAACAGATAAAATCGACTAATCTTGTTTTAGCGGGAGGAAATGTGGACAAGATTTTTGTAGACGGTGGTTTTAGTAAAAATTCAATTTATATGAATTTGCTTGCGAAAGCCTATCCGGATAAAGAAATTTTTACGGCAACAGTTTCACAAGCATCGGCACTGGGTGCTGCATTAGTCATTCATAAATATTGGAATACTGAAAACATTCCCGAAGATTTAATTCAGTATAGAAGAGTAGTGTCGGAATAGCCTTTATTTGGTGAAGACCCGGATCAGGTGATACAGTGGAAACCCAGTTATCAGAATTCCGATACCAATGGCTGCTGCATTTTTATCGGAGATAAATACATTTACACATACGAACAGCAATACACTGATAAACAGTATAGGAATAACAGGGAATAGTTTCATGCGAAATCCCGAATAATTCATCGTTGACATTCTTTTACGCAGTATAAAAATGGTTGCTGCAGCAAATACCATGGAAAGGCTGTCGATAAACATAACATAATTCATTATTTTTTCGAAGGCTTCCAATAACCATAAAGAGAAAATCATTAACACAAAAAAGAAACTCAACGCAAACTCCTGGGTTTGGGTCTTTTTGTTTACCTGTTGAAAGAGAGCAGGTAGAATTTTATCCTCCGACATTGCGTAATAGACTCTTGGGTTTGATAGCATCATGGAATTCACAAATCCAAGCACAGAAACAAACACTACAGCTGAAGTGATTTTATATCCGGCTTCTCCAAAAAAGACTTTTGCCAGCTCGGAAGCAAGTAGCTTTTTCCCTTTCAGATTTTCAAAGCCAAGAACCTGGCAATAAGCAATATTGATCAACAAATATAGGGTAAGTATGATAGCGATACCCGAAATTATCGAAATCGGAATGTTGCGCTGAGGATTTTTTACGTCCGCTCCGAAATTTATTGTTGCCTGGTATCCTCCAAAGGTGAAGAATACTGATATTAAACACAAACCAATAGCTTTTAATGCATCACCGCCTGATTGGGTGACAATCGTTCCTGTATCTGAACTATGGTTTCCGAATAGGACGAGGCTGAATAAGAGGATCATGGTGATCTTTACTCCACTCAATATATTTTGAACCCTTGATCCCATTTTAATTCCAATGTAATTTAAAACGAATAAAACAGTCATAACAACAAAAGCAATTATTTTGGGAGAGATGATCTGATGGTATGCTGCAGGAATTAAAATGGGTTGAATGTATTCGGCCCCTACCAATGCCACCGCCACTGTACTGCCAGCATAAATAATCACCAGAGACCAGTTCAGCATAAATGCAAATGCAGGATGATAGCAATGTGAAAATATTTTATAGAAACCACCGGCAACGGGCAAGCGGGAGCCAATTTCAGCGAAAGTAAGTGCTCCAAAAACACTGATGATTCCTCCGATTATCCAGGAGGAATAAAAGATCAGTGGAGATCCGGCCTTTTCTGCAACAATGCTGGGTGTTTTAAATATGCCAATGCCAATGACCAGGCTGATAACGATCATCGTAAGATCAAATCGGCCTAATTTAGATTGAATGGTCATACATAAGGATGTTTAAAATAATAGTTAATTTTGAAGATGGCTAAAAAAGACCTTTCGTTTATACTGAATCACTTAGGTGAAGATCGTGAAAATTATTTCAATGCAATAGCTCCTCCCGTTATTCAAACCTCTAATTTCTGTTTTAAGACGGTTGCTGATATGCGCAGCGCTTTGGGACAAGAATTTGAAGTGCCCTTTTATACCAGGGGGAATAACCCAACGGTTACCATACTCCGGAAAAAAATTGCGGCTCTGGAGGGAGCAGAAGACGCCTTGATTTTTGCGAGCGGTTGTGCGGCTATTTCTGCTGCTGTCATGTCCATTGTGAAATCGGGAGATCATGCCATCTGTGTTAAAAATGCATATGGTTGGACAAATTCATTGTTAACACAGTATTTGAATCCCTATGGAGTTACCTCAACGATTGTTGATGGAGAAAATACTGCAAGTTTTGAAAAAGCAATCCGGCCAACTACTAAATTGATTTACCTGGAAAGTCCTAATTCTTTTACACTGGAAGTACAGGATATTGAAGCCATTGCCAGGTTGGCAAGGAAGCATGGCATTACAACAATCATTGACAACAGTTACTCGACACCTATCAATCAAAGCCCTCTTGAGCTCGGCATTGATATGGTTGTACATTCTGCGAGCAAGTATCTGGGTGGACACAGTGATATTATAGCAGGAGTCATTTGCTCTTCCAGGGAACGCGTGAATAAATTATTTTCAGAGGAATTTATGACATTAGGGGGGATTATTTCACCCCAGGATGCCTGGCTGATGTTGCGTGGTCTGAGAACGCTGGATCTTCGTGTAAAACGTTCTTCGGAAAGCGCAGCTAAAATCGTGGAGTTTTTAGAAAAACACCCCAAAATTGAAGAAGTGATCTATCCTTTTTCATCCACTTACAAGCACAGGGATATCGCCCGAAAACAGATGAAAGATGGTGGAGGCCTGCTTTCTGTTAAGATTAGAGCAAAAGAAGCTCCGCAATTAGAGAGTTTTTGTAACAGCCTTTCCCGATTTCTGATGGCCTGTTCCTGGGGGGGGTACGAATCCCTTATATTCCCTGTTGTTGCTTTGCCAAGTACGAATAAGACAGATAAAAATTCCCTGCCCTGGAATTTAGTGCGCCTGTATATCGGATTGGAAGATGCGGATGTGCTGATTGAAGATTTGAGAGTTGCATTGGAAAAAGTTTAACTCGATTTTTACTCATTGAGAATATTAATCACATGGCAGGCCGCCAGTCCTGCTGTTTCCGTGCGCAAACGTGAAGGACCAAGACTTATTTCCCGGAAGCCATTTTGTGTCGCCAGTTCAACTTCTTCAGGAGTAAAATCGCCTTCCGGTCCAATTAGTATTAATGCATTTTGACCTTTTGTATAACAATTTTTAAGATGTGGCTTTGAGGCAGAGGAAATACAATGTGCAATAAATTTTTGTCCTGTAAAAGGCTGTTTTATAAATGGTTTAAATTTTTCCATTTCGTTCAATCTTGGCAAATAGGCTTTTACTGACTGCTTTATCGCAGAAACCGTTATTTTATGAAGACGTTCGGGTTTTATCATAATCCGTTCAGAGTGTTCGCATTTTAAGGCGGTAATTTCGTCAATACCCAACTCAGTAGCTTTTTCCAGGAACCATTCTATCCGGGCTATGTTTTTGGTGGGAGCGATAGCGATATGCAGATAAAAGGAACGTTTACCATATTCTTTGTGTGTTTCAACGATCTTTACCGTGCAGCCTTTTGCACTTGCATCGCATATTCTGGCTTTATAAAATCCGCCCACACCATCCAGCAAGTAAATAAAATCACCTGGAGCTAAACGCAATACACGTATGGCATGTTTGGATTCTTCTTCTTCAAGCGTATAGGTATCAGAAGTAATCTGTGGGGTATAGAAAAGGTGCATGTGTGTATCAAAAATAAATAACAAAGCCCCTTATTGGGGGGCTTTGTTAGGATATAGATTTTAAAACTAATCTTCTTTCTTCTTCTTGCTTGGTTTTGCGGCGGAAGGTTTGGACACTTTAATTCGGATCTCCTGTTTTTCCTTGTCAAAATCCAGTTCAATGGTATCTCCGTCCGTAAGGTTTGACTGGATGATTTCTTCCGCCAGCGGATCTTCGACATACTTCTGTATGGCACGCTTTAGTGGACGGGCGCCTAAGTTAGCATCAAAGCCCTTATCTGCAATATAATCTTTCGCTTCTTCTGTCATCTTAATTGTAAAACCAAGCGTATTGATTCGCCCGTACAATTTTTCGAGTTCAATGTCAATGATCTTATGAATATCAGCCCGGCCAAGTGAATTAAAAACGACCACATCGTCAACCCGGTTCAGAAATTCAGGAGCAAACGCTTTTTTTAATGCGCCTTCAATTACATTTTTTGCATTATCATCTGCCTGATCTTTTTTTGCACCGGTGCTGAATCCGACCCCCTGACCAAAATCTTTTAACTGCCTGGATCCTATATTGGAAGTCATAATAACGATAGTATTCTTGAAATCGACCTTGCGGCCCAGGCTGTCCGTTAATTGGCCATCATCCAGTACTTGCAGCAGTAAGTTAAAGACATCCGGATGAGCTTTTTCGATTTCATCCAATAAGACGACCGCATAAGGACGTCTGCGAACTTTTTCAGTAAGCTGACCACCTTCTTCGTAACCAACATATCCGGGAGGAGCTCCGACTAACCTGGATATGGCAAATTTTTCCATGTATTCGCTCATGTCAATGCGTATCATGGATTCCTCACTATCGAATAAATACCTGGATATGATCTTTGCCAATTGTGTTTTACCTACCCCTGTAGGGCCAAGAAATATGAACGAGCCGATAGGCTTGTTCGGATCTTTAAGGCCCGCCCGGTTTCTCTGAATGGCCTTCACAATCTTAGCAATTGCATGATCCTGGCCAATTACTTTGCCTTTTAGTTCATCTCCCATTTTTGCCAGCTTTCCGGCTTCGTTTTGAGCAACACGCTGCACCGGAATACCAGTCATCATAGAGACAACTTCGGCCACATTATCTTCACTTACCGTTTCGCGGTGAGTCTTTGTATCCTCTTCCCAGGCTTTTTTAGCCGTTTCAAGTTGTTCCAATAACTGGCGTTCCGTATCCCGCAACTTTGCAGCCTCTTCATACTTCTGGCTGCGCACAACTTTGTTCTTTTCGTCCTTGATGTCTTCTATTTTTTTTTCGATTTCCAGGACATTTTTAGGGACATTGATGTTCTTGATATGTACCCGGGAGCCAGATTCGTCCAGTGCATCAATCGCCTTGTCCGGTAAATGACGATCGGTTATATAACGGGCGGTTAAGGTAACACAGGCCTTAATGGCTTCATCGGTATAAGTTACATTGTGATGATCTTCGTATTTTCCTTTAATATTATTGAGGATCTGAATGGTTTCTTCCGGGGTGGTGGGTTCAACAATTACCTTCTGAAAACGTCTTTCCAGGGCTCCGTCTTTTTCAATATACTGGCGGTATTCATCAAGGGTAGTGGCACCGATGCATTGGACTTCTCCACGGGCAAGAGCAGGTTTAAACATATTGGAAGCATCCAAAGAGCCTGAAGCCCCTCCTGCACCCACAATGGTATGTATTTCATCAATGAAAAGGATCACATCCGGAGATTTTTCCAATTCATTCATAACTGCCTTCATACGCTCCTCGAATTGACCCCGGTATTTGGTGCCAGCCACAAGAGAAGCGAGGTCCAGGGTAACTACCCGTTTATTAAATAATACGCGCGATACTTTACGTTGTATGATACGTAAAGCAAGACCTTCTGCTATAGCTGATTTCCCTACTCCGGGCTCTCCGATCAGAATCGGATTATTCTTTTTTCTCCGGCTTAAAATCTGGGATACACGTTCGATTTCCTTTTCCCGTCCAACAATTGGATCAAGCTTTCCTTCTTCAGCTGATTTTGTAAGATCACGACCGAAATTATCCAATACCGGCGTTTTAGATTTAGACTCCGTAACTTTTTTGGTACTGCTTCCAAATGCTCCTGCCTCATCGTCCCCTTCATCATCTGCAGGTGTACCCGGATGCTCAGCCTTGGGGTCAATGACGCTATCTTCCAGTTCTTGTTTCACCGAATCATAGTTGACATCAAATTTATTGAGCGCCTTTGTGGCAATGTTATTATTGTCTTTCAAAATAGAGAGTAATAAATGCTCTGTACCAATAAGATCGCTTTTGTGGAGTTTAGCTTCCAAGTAGGTTACTTTCAAAGCTTTTTCCGCTTGTTTCACCAAAGGAATATTTGCAAGGTTATTCACCTGCTTGCTTCCGGGAACGAGTAATTCTTCAATAACCCGTCGAAGTTCTACAATATTGACATTGAGCTTTTTGAGTATTTTAATCGCCAGGCCTTCTCCTTCACGGATGATACCCAGCATCAAGTGTTCGGGACCTATGTAGTCGTGTCCAAGCCGTAAAGCCTCTTCTCTGCTGAAAGTAATCACATCTCTTACCCTGGGTGAAAATTTTGCTTCCATAACCGTATTTTTATCGTTTAACGTAAACTGCATTGAAATGTTTCAAAGCTAAGCACTGGTTTGTATTAAGGTCTTCTGGATAAGTACTATTTATCAACAATAAGGTGTTTGGTTTGTTGATAAATCCGAGTCCCTTGCGGAAGGCTTTCCTGCGCAATTTCTTATCTTCGAACGCCTTTGCATAAAGGGCTTATCAATAATTGTGCTAAACTGGAATAACTGACAAAATAGTATCTATGAGCGGAGAAAAGATCATACAAATCAATATTGAAGAAGAAATGAAAACAGCCTACATCGATTACTCGATGTCGGTTATTGTGTCGCGCGCGCTTCCGGACGTTCGGGATGGCCTGAAGCCGGTTCACCGCCGGGTATTATACGGGATGCTTGACTTAGGTGTCATGTCCAACCGCCCTTATAAAAAGTCGGCCCGTATAGTGGGGGAAGTTCTGGGCAAATATCATCCGCATGGCGATACCTCTGTTTATGATACCATGGTTCGCATGGCCCAGCATTGGAGCCTCCGTTATACATTGATAGATGGGCAGGGAAATTTTGGTTCTGTAGATGGGGATCCACCTGCTGCTATGCGTTATACTGAAGCCCGTTTGCGGAAGATAGCGGAAGAGATGCTGGTGGATATTGAAAAAGATACAGTTGATTTCCGGCCTAATTTTGATGATTCACTAACGGAGCCAACTGTACTTCCTACCAGAATACCTAATTTGCTGATAAACGGAGCTTCCGGTATTGCCGTTGGTATGGCGACGAATATGCCGCCTCATAATCTGAGTGAGGTAATCGACGCGACAATAGCTTATATCGGTAATCATTCCATCGATATTGCCGGACTGATGCAATATGTGAAAGCACCTGATTTCCCTACCGGAGGAACAATTTATGGGTACGCGGGTGTAAAAGAGGCTTTCGAGACGGGCAGAGGACGCATTGTTGTTCGGGCCAAATCCAACATAGAAACATTGGCGAACGGTCGTGAGCGTATCATTGTCAATGAAATACCTTATCAGATCAATAAGGCTGATATGATCAAAAAAACAGCTGATCTGGTGAATGACAAAAAACTGGAAGGGATTTCTGATATACGGGACGAAAGTGATCGGGATGGAATGAGGATCGTTTATGAACTTAAAAAGGATGCCATCGGGAATGTTGTATTGAACAACCTCTATAAGCAAACTGAGTTACAATCATCGTTTAGTGTAAATAACATTGCTCTGGTAGCCGGCCGGCCGGTAATGCTCAACTTAAAGGACCTTATTGTTCATTTTGTAGATCATCGCCACGATGTGGTCATCCGAAGGACAAAATACGACCTGATGCAGGCGGAAAAGCGTGCCCATATTTTACAGGGATACCTGATCGCGCTGGATCATTTAGACGAGGTTATAAGGCTTATACGGGAATCAGCTACGCCAAACGATGCCCAGGCGGGTTTAATGAATAATTTCAGTCTTTCTGAAGTTCAGGCGAAGGCGATACTTGAATTGAGGTTACGTGTGCTTACCGGACTAGAGCGGGATAAAATCAAAGAAGAGTACAATACGTTAATGGAACTGATCAAACATTTAAAAGAAGTATTGGGTGATGAAACAATTCGTATGGAAATTATAAAGGAGGAATTACGTGACATTAAGGAAAAATATGGAGATGAACGAAGGACTGATATTGTATTTGCCGGTGATGAGATCCGGATGGAGGATATGATTGCCGACGAGGATGTTGTTATTACGATTTCTCATATGGGTTATATTAAGCGAACCGTTCTTGCGGAATACAGAACACAGGGGCGGGGTGGAGTAGGTTCTAAAGGGACTGCTACACGAGAGGAGGATTTCCTTGAGCATTTGTTTGTCGCATCCACCCATAATTATCTGATGTTTTTTACTGAACAAGGTCGTTGTTTCTGGCTGAGAGCTTATGAAATTCCGGAAGGAAATAAGGCTTCTAAGGGAAGAGCGATACAGAATCTCATCAATATCCCTCCCGATGATAAAGTGAAGGCTTATATCAACGTTAAAAATCTCAGTGATGAAGAGTACATCAACAATAATTTTATTATCATGTGTACTAAAAAAGGTACTATTAAGAAAACTACTTTGGAAGCCTATTCGCGTCCGCGTCAAAATGGCATAAATGCAATTACGATACACGAAGGTGACAGTTTACTGGAAGTAAGATTGACCAATGGGCTATGCGAGATCATGCTGGCAACAAGTAAAGGGAAAGTCGTTCGTTTTAATGAAACGAAAGTACGCCCGATGGGACGAAATGCTTCCGGAGTGCGTGGGGTGAACCTGGACGATGAGGCTGGTAATACCAATGAAGTTATCGGAATGATTGCATTGCCAGATCCGTCGGTCAATGTTTTGGTCGTTTCCGAAAAAGGTCTTGGAAAACGTTCCGAATTGGAAGAGTACCGAGTTACCAATCGTGGCGGTAAAGGTGTAAAAACGCTTAACATAAGTGAAAAAACGGGCAATCTGGTCGCCATTAAAGATGTGACGGATAAGAACGACCTGATGATTATCACAAAATCAGGAATCACCATTCGCCTGGCAGTTGCGGATTTGCGTGTTATGGGTCGTGCTACTCAAGGAGTTCGTTTGATCAACCTCAGGGATGATGATGAAATTGCTGCAGTTACCAAGGTAGATTCAGAAGAGGCCGTGATAACAATTGAAGGAGAAAATCCTGAGAATCCTGTTCTGCCGGATGTTGATCCCGGAGCGCAGGATACTGGTAGTCCTGCGGAATAGCACTTATCCAGTCAATAACCATTTAGTTTCATTTGAAAAACAACCTGTCAGTCTCTATCTAAATGACAGGTTGTTTTGTATGAATTATTCTGTTATTTTTACCAGGTTTTTAACTAAAAATAAAAATATGCCAAGTCCTATTAAAAAGGCACT
>Ga0206820_1106_pt1 | contig 15273 bp, 16 predicted proteins | sample Alteio_BWOrgCont_84_FD_152857 | JGI IMG/M metagenome (GOLD analysis project Ga0206820, IMG submission 152857) | Enriched cells from forest soil in Barre Woods Harvard Forest LTER site, Petersham, Massachusetts, United States -... | ecosystem: Environmental > Terrestrial > Soil > Temperate forest >...
AGGCTGATCGGCATTCATCAGATCGAGGACGCCATGGATAGCTTCGTCTGCGCTAATGCCGAGAATGGCGGCGCCGAGCATGCGATGCGTTTCGGCGTCGGCAACGATTTTCATAAAGCCTTTCGTTTCGCCGCGTTCGACGGCGCGGCCGACGCGCGTCATCGGGCGCTTGGAAATCAGCAACCGCTTGCCGCTTGCGCGTGCCTGGGTTTCGGTTAGCCCGACGCGACCCAACGGCGGGTCGATAAAAAGCGCGTAACCCACAATCCGCGAGGAAACGCGGCGGTTGTCTTTGTCGAGCAGATTGGCGGCGATGATTTCGTAGTCGTTGTAGGCCGTGTGAGTGAAGGCGCCGCGGCCGTTGCAATCACCCATCGCCCAGATACCGGACACGTTGGTGGCGAGTGTATCGTCGACAACGATGTTACCGCGCTTGTCTGTGTGAACGCCGGCTTTGTCCAGCCCGAGATCGTCGGTGTTAGGTCGTCGTCCGACCGCCAGCAATACATGACTGGCGATGATTTCCGGTGCACCCGACGTGCAGTCCACTTTGACGGCAGCACCGTCCGGATGCTTGGCAAACGCGATGCATTCTGCGTCGGTACGCACGTGGATGCCTTCTAGTTCCAATATTTCGCGAATCGCCAGCGATACATCTTCGTCCTCGCGTGCGATCAATCGCGACTGCTTTTCGACAACGGTGACTTCGACACCGAAGCGGCGAAACACCTGCGCAAATTCCAGTCCGATATAGCTACCGCCGATCACGACCAGATGGCGGGGAAGGGTGTCCAGTTGCAGGATCGACGTGTTGGTCAGATAGGTGATGTCGTTGACGCCCGGCATATCAGGCACCACCGCGCGGCCGCCGACGTTGAGGAAAATTCGCGGCGCGGAAATGGTTTCATCGTTCACGCGCAGCGTATCGGGGCTTTCGAAGTGTGCGTGACCGCGCAACACGGTGAGGCCGGCCATGCCGCCCAACCAGCGCTCGATATTGCCGCGCGAGTCCTCCGTCACCTTGTGCGCACGCGCCATGGCGCGCGGAAAATCGATGGTCACCCCAGCGGGAACGTTCACGCCGTACTCGCTGGCACGTTGGACCTGATGTGCAACCCGTGCGCTGGCGACCAAGGTCTTCGTCGGCATGCAGCCGGTATTGACGCAGGTACCGCCACACCAGTGGCGTTCGACGATCGCCACCTTCATGCCGGCACCGGTGAGGCGCCCGGCGAGCGAGGGGCCAGCCTGTCCTGCACCGACAACGATGGCATCGAAGCTACGGTTCATGGGCATCCTCCGTCGAGCAGGAGATTCAGCGCAAAAGGCGTCGTCGACTATGTCAGATCGAGTGTCATGAAAACGCTATGCGGATCGGCCACGTAATCGCCGAACGGTGGGCATTCGATAAAGCCGTGGCGTTGATAGAACGTACGCGCCGGAATGAAGTAGTCCCATGAGCCGGTTTCAAGACTCAGGCGCGTCATGCCACTTTTTCGTGCGCTTTCAATGATGTGACGCAGCATCGCGCTGCCCGCCCCGCGCCGGCGTGTGGATTGCGAGGTGTGCATCGACTTCACTTCGCCCTCATCGGGCGAGAGCTGTTTCAGTGCGCCGACGCCGAGCAGTTCGTCGTCATCCCAGATCGCCCAGAAATGGACATCGGGCGATTGCAAACCAGTGAGGTCCAGCGCATGCGCGCTGCCGGGTGCGGTTTCCGCGCGAGCGCTTGTCACATGGGTGTCAAGCAACGCGACGATACGCAGATCGCTGAAGTCGCCGGGGACAATACGCATCATCTTTACACACGCCTCGTTCGTTACTCTGTAACCAGTCTACGGCGCCCACAAGATGGCGCCAATGCTTGCTGGAAACGTTTTCTCTTGCGACGAGGGTAGCGCGGCATTGTCTTTTCGTAACGGCGTCCATGGCGCTGGCGTTACGAATGCCTAACGATCACTAGCGCACATTGAATGTCCGGGCAGAAGTGGTCCTGCCGCGGGTAACCCTAGCGTGGAGGCCCAGTATGAATGCACCAGGCGCACCCCATTCTCCATGGCAGTTCAGCGTGTTATCTGACTACATCGCTCGCATCGTTCGCCCGCGTGGGAAATTATCGATGCAGCACGGGCCGGTCAGAATGACGCGTCGACAGGAACTGCTGGCTGCGCAGGAACAGAAGCGGCGTGAGCAACGCGCACATGTGCTAGAGCTTTTGCGCGAGGTCAAGGAAAAGCATCAACACGTTTCGCATGTGTGAGCGACTGCGCAGCGTTTCGGCGATCGCTTCGATCTGAATAACCCATTTGTTTCAGACAGCGGCCATTCCATTGCGAGTGGCCGTTGTCCGTATGTGCGCATGAGCATTTCTGCCGTCATTCCCGCGAAAGCGGGAATGACGAGCAAAAAATGCGAGGGGCCTGGCAGCTTTTAGCTAGGCTCCAGGGTCTATCTCACAGCATTGATGGGCTGTGGAAAACGAGAACTATTCGTTCGTCGTTTGAGGACCGACCCAATGCTGCAGCGGCATCGGATGGCCGAGCAAATAACCCTGTCCCATTTCGCAACCCATGCTCAACAGCGCGTGGCGTTGCGCCTGGGTTTCAATCCCTTCCGCAATCACCTGGATATTGAGCGCGTGTGCCAGTGCAAGGATCGCGGCAACCACCGTGGTGCTGTTGCTGCTGCCGGGTTTGTCCAGCTCCTGCACGAAAGCACGATCGATCTTCAGCATGCGCAAGGGGAGTGAGTGCAGATAACTCAGCGAGGAATAACCCGTACCAAAGTCATCCAGCGCGGCGCCGACGCCTGCACTTCGCAAACGTTCCAGCGTGGCGCGTACGCTCTCCGGGTTGTCCAGCAATGCGCCTTCAGTTACTTCTGTAATAAGCCGCGAAGGATCGAGACCCGCGCGTTCAAGCATCTTCAGAACGCGGACATCGAAATCGATGTGACGCAGGTGCAGGGCAGAGACGTTGAAGGTAATAAACGGATCGCGTGGAGCTATTTGCGCAAGCAGGCGGCAACCCAGTTCGAACAGACGCCAATCGATGGTTTCGATGAGGCCGCTGTCCTGGGCAATCTTTACGAAATCGTGCGGTTTCAGAAGTCCGCGCTGCGGGTGGTTCCAGCGAATCAAGGCTTCGTAACCCATCACTTTGCCGTCATTGAGCCGACAGATGGGCTGGAAATACGGTTCGAACTCGTTCTGCCGCAACGCCTTGCGAAGTTCGCTTTCCATGGCGAGCACGTCCACCATGTCCTTGGCCAAGGCTTCGTCGAACACCACAAAACGTTTGCGGCCCAATTGTTTGGCTTGATAGAGCGCAAGGTCCGCATCCCGGATCAATTCGTCTGCGTCGAGATAGGTTGCATCGCCGCATGCGATGCCCACGCTTACGGAGGGCTCCAGCTCCTTGCCGGCAATGCGCAGCGGTATCGCCACGGCCTGCAGCACGCGATCGGCGATCGCCGTGGCCGTGGCGGTCACTTCGATGTCTTCGAGCAGAATGGCGAATTCGTCGCCGGACAGTCGCGCGACCATATCCGGCTCGCGCACGTGAGTCATCAGACGCATGGCGATGGCTTTGAGAAATTCATCGCCGGCAAGATGCCCGAGGCTGTCGTTGATGACCTTGAAGCGGTCGATGTCCAGATACAGGAGCGCGCAGCGGCGATTGCGTTCGTGTTGAATCCGATTGAGGATGCTGTCGAGGCGCTCGCGCAGACAGCCGCGATTGGGCAAACCCGTCAGCGGGTCGTGCATCACTTGATGATGCAACTGCTGTTGCATCTGCTCGCGGCGTGCGATTTCAGCACGCAGTTCGCGTGTGCGTTCTTCGACACGGTGTTCCAGTCGCACGTTCGCCTGATGCAGCGCAGCTGCCGAGCGTCGGCGATAAATACTGTTGGCAATCTGCAACGCAACGAAACTCAGTAGCTCCTGATCGGAAACACTGTAGCGAGCATCTTTGTCATAGGTTTGAACGACAACCAGGCCGATTACATCGTCGTCCACTTTGAGAGGAACGCCCAGCCAGCTGGTGGAAGGTTGGCCGATGTGGTGTGGCACAACCTCTCCCGTTTGGGCAAGCGTAATAATGTCCTCGCTCGTACCCGACCATGCCTGGCCGCGTCGCATGACATATTCGCTGAGGCCGCGACCGACCGGCCGCGTGTGTCTGCGATGTTCGCCGGCGTCGATGTAGTAGGGGAATTCCAGATTCGCGTGGTCATCGCTTAGTAGCGCGATGAAAAAGTTTCGCGCGTCCAGCAAGCCGCCCACGACATCGTGGACGCGCTCATAGAACGATTTCTCGTCGATATCCGCGGTCGCCAGCTGTGCGACCTTGAACAAGGCTTCCTGCAATCGTTCGGCGCGAAGGCGCTCGCGTACCTCTTGGCGCAATCCCAGGTTTACCCGGTCGAGCTCTTCGGTGCGTTGCCGTACGCGGCGTTCCAGCTCGTCCTTGCTCTCCTTGCGTTCCAGTGCGGTAAGAATGTGGTTGCCGACAAATTCAAGTAGTGAAAGATCGTCGCGCGTATACAGTTTGTGGTTGCCGTAACTCTGCACGACCAACGCGCCGTGCACGACGCCGTGATGCAGCATCGGCACGCCCAGCCAATCTTCGCTGTCAGGACCGGAAATTCTAAGTGGACCGTATTGGATCTGTTCGAGCAGCTGTTCATTGCTGCCCATCAATGGCATACCGCGTGTCAGCAGATACCAGGTCAGGGTATTTCTGCGTTCTTCCAGACGCATCTCATGCGTGGTATCTGGTTGATCTTCGTCATTGATGTCGGCGTAGTAGAGAAAGCGAAGTGTTTCACGCTCGGGGTAATAACGGACGATGAAGAAGTTTTCGGCGTACATCAATCCGCCGACGATGCGATGGATTTCGCATAGCATGTCCGGCATGTCCAGACTCGAGCCGGCCAGATCGGAAATGGCAAAGAGGGCGCGTTGCAGGTTTTCCGAATGTTCCAGCTGGCTGTGCGAGGCGTAAAGCTTGGCCAGTTTCAATGCATGACCTAGTTGACGTGCCGCCAGTTGCAAGAAAGCGTCCAGATTGGTCAGGATCGCTCGTGCGGACGTGTCCGCCGTGACGCTGATAACAAGCACCACTTGCTCTTGCACCAAAAGCGACATGGCCAGCTTTTGACCATCCGCGGATGCGAGCTTACCGTCCGTTGCGGCAAGCGCCGCTTTGGATAGGCTTAGGATGGCCGGATCTTCCGGGAGTCGATCGGTTCGACCGCGCGGGTTGAGCCAGAAAACCTGGGCCCGCGTGCACCCGTATTGGGCTTCGAGCAGTATTTCGATGAGCGCGCTGGCTTCTTCCGGCGTGGTCGCCTCGATAAGGCGCCCAAGCCACTCCACGTCATGGGAGCCGCTTTGGGTTTGCACGGGAAGGGGAAGTATTCGGCTCATGCGGACCTATGCAGCCTGCTGACTCCTATCACCGGTTAATGGTTGTGTACGGTATGTGAAATTCAAAAATTCAGAGCTATGTTCGCTGGTCATCCAAAAACGTCCCGGCCCCATGGAACGCCACTTGGCATAAACAGGCAACCCCAAATGCGAAGCAAAATTCGTGCCTTGACGTGACTTTTCGCAGCGTAGCACGCCTGAATACGGGTGCATTTTTTTACGTCTTCACCGTTTCTTGACCACCCCCACACATGGTGCTTTTATCGGGAGCGGAAGCCTGAGTTCGCGACGTGACTTAAGGCACGCGCTCCATTTGTTTAGTCCTGAAAACATGCCTAGGCATGTTTTCAGTGTTGTTCCGTTTTTCAGGACGTACTTAGGAGAAGGGCAATGGCGAGGGGTTTTGCAGCAGCACTAGCAATGCTTGTTTTGGCAGGTTGCGCAACAACGGGGGGCAGTTCCGGTACGTCGGCGATCGAATCATTCAAGCCAGGTGTGACGACTGTCGCCGAAGCCGAAGCTGCATTGGGTCAACCGTTTCAAGCAACAAAACTGCCCGACGGCACGCAGCAATTGCAGTATGTGACCAAGGTCAACAGTTTGGCACAGGACAGCACGCCGACGACAGGCTCGTCGATTCCCAAGCATCAGCAGACCACGGTGTCGACGATGCTGAGCTTCGACCAGAATGGTCACTTTGTTCGTGCCTGGTCGAATTCGAAGGCAAGTAGCAGCAATAATGGTCCGACCGAGCTTGGCCATCTGAACCAGGGCGACCTCAACAGGGGCACTGGCGGTTAACCAGTCTGCCGGGCTTCAATCCATGCGAAAGCCCGCCAAAGTGCGGGCTTTTTCGTTTGCCCAGTGCGGCGCATCTAATCACTCACCACGGTGCCCTGGTGATAAACGATCTTCCAGCCATTCGACGTGTGTCGCCATAGCGTGCAGCGGCGTGTGATGCGCTCATCCTGTTTTAGCGTATAGGTAAGCAGGTAAAGGTCCGCAGCGATCTCGCTCACGTGAAACTCGCTGGTTTCCCAGTGATCGTCGTGCGGATGCTTGTGGCGTTCCTCAAGCGTATCCAGCACGTATTGGCGGCTATAGCGTCGGCCGGATGCGCCGACTTCCCAGAAATCGGGATCGCACATCGCATCGAAATCCTGGCGCGTTGAGCCAAATTCGGGACGATGAAAGATCGGCTCGCGCGATGTCAGCGCGTCGAGTATCGGCTGCAGCTTCGGATCGGTGATCAGTCGAGGTTCCATGTCGGCATGTTCTGCATCGCTCGGGAGAAGCATACCGTTGTCGCGCTGATCGTGTTGCTACGGGCATGGCGGCCCGTAGCAACCGTGATGTCGTTTGATCAGACCGGCGGTGGATTGCGTTCGCCGAAACCGCGCTGGTGCCAGTACGGATAAACAGGCGTCACATTGCTAGCTGCATCGAGCTTGGCGACCTGCTCGGCAGTGAGATTCCAGCCCACGGCACCGAGATTCTGTCGGAGTTGTTCTTCATTGCGCGCGCCGATCACCAGCGTGGAAACAGTCGGACGTTGCAGCAACCAATTCAATGCAATCTGCGGAATGGTTTTGCCGGTTTCCTTGGCGATTTCGTCCAGTGCATCGATCACGCCATACAGGTATTCATCGCCCACTTGCGGACCCATGTCTCCGGTCTTGTGCAGACGGCTTGTCGCCGGAAGCGGCTGACCTCGACGAATCTTGCCGGTGAGCCGGCCCCAACCCAGCGGGCTCCATACCACCGCGCCCACGCCTTGATCCAGACCGAGCGGCATCAGCTCCCATTCGTAATCGCGGCCGATCAGCGAGTAATACGTCTGATTGGCGACGTAGCGCGAGTAACCGTAGCGATTGGACACGTCGAGCGATTTCATCAAATGCCAGCCCGAGAAATTCGACACGCCCAGATAGCGAATCTTGCCCGCGCGCACCATATCATCGAGCGTGGAAAGCGTTTCTTCCACCGGAGTCTGGGCATCGAAACCGTGCAACTGGAACAGGTCGATGTAATCCGTGCCAAGGCGCTTGAGCGCGCCATCGACCGCGTTGATCAGGTGAAAACGCGATGACCCAACATCGTTGGGTTCGTCGCTGAAGCGGAAAGTTGATTTGGTGGAGATCAGCACTTGGTCACGGCGGCCTTTGATCGCTTCGCCCAAGATGGATTCGGCCGCACCGCGCGAATAGATGTCCGCGCTATCGAACATCGTCACGCCGGCATCCAGGCAGATATCCACCAGACGACGTGCCTCGGCGACATCCGTGTTGCCCCAGGCGCTAAAAAAATCACCCTTGCCGCCGAATGTTCCGGTTCCGAAACTCAGCACAGGGACCTTGAAACCTGATGCGCCAAGACGTCGATATTCCATGCATGCATCCTCTGATGTGTAAACAACAAAAAGCATTCGAAAACCAGCTACGTACTTTGGTATGTCATTGTGTGATTACAACAGGCTTCGCGCGCTTATGGAGGATCGGGCAATAACCCCATTCAATCAGGTATCACGTTTTTCTAACGCATCGTGGAGAAAACCGCGACAAAGCCCAATGCGGAACGCATGAAAGTGCGCAGCACCTACCAAGAACATGCTGGAAGATCGTGGCATTATCCGCGCGACTTGGTGCGAATGTGGATGCCCGGGCGGGTATTCGGCACCGGCTGTCGATGTCAGGGATGCTTATGTCTACGTCAATCCGTCACGCTCTTGGCACGTCCGTCTTGCGCCGCATGTGGATACTGGCGCTGCTTCTCGCCGGCACAATGCCGACATTTCCCATACAAGCCGCCACACTGGATCCTGCGGTCATGGCAAAGGTGCAAGCCGCTACGTTTGAACTCGTCGCTGCGAAGCCGACTGCCGATCCGCTGACCTATGAAAAGCCGTTGCCGCTGGACCAGCTGCCTTATGCGCAGCGCAACGACAAATACATATCGATTGCGACGGCGTTTGTCATCGGCCACAACCGTTACGTGACGGCAGCGCACAGCTTGGCCATGCTGATGGGCGATAACCTGTGGGGTAGCGTCGAATTGCGCGATGCGCAAGGTCACGTCTATCCCATCGATCAGATTGAGAAATTTTCTCTCGCCAAAGACTTTGCGGTCTTCTCCTTGAAGGAGGACCCCGCACCCGCGCCATTGCCGTCGAATGCCAATCCCGCGCTCAATCAAACCGTCTATGCCATAGGCAATGCCGAAGGCGAGGGCGTCATCGCGCGAGACGGTCTCTATACGTCGACAACGCCCGAGGAAGAGAGCGGTCGCTGGAAATGGATGCGCTTTTCTGCGGCCGCGGAGTTCGGTAGCGGTGGCGGCCCATTGCTGGACAAAGATGGCAAAGTGATCGGCGTGATAGTGAAGAAATCGCCGAATGAAAACCTCAATTATGCGCTGCCGATCGATGAGGTGCTAAATGCGCCCGACAACCTGGCCAATCTCGATTCGCGTGCGCCATATCAGCTGCCGATGTTCGACACGACAATCAGTAACGAGTGCAAAGGACAGCTCGCATTGCCGCTGAGTTACGACGCATTCGATACGTCGTTTGTCCAATGGAGAAACGCCTGCATCGACGCGCAACACTCCGCACTGCTAAGTCAGGAGTCGGACAATCTTTTTCCGAAAGGTGCCGGGTCCGATCTGTTTCTGCATGCCGAGCCACCGACACATACCTTTCCCAGTCTTATGGTGCTGACCGACTCAGGTCAGTGGCGGTTGCTTCCGATCGCCGGCGGCGCGAAAAAACACCCGCTTTCCCACAACGGCTTCATTGTGAATGGCTTCGCCAAAAACACTTTTTTTGAACACATTGGCAGGCCTGACAACGTATCGGCGAGCCAATACTACGGTGATCCCAAGTTTTTGATGGATACGCTGGCTACGCAGGGCTACATCCAGCGCAATGTGGGCACCGACAATGTGTTAGTGACCTCGCTCGGTGAACCCAGTCAAATCGCTGGCTACACCGACACGTGGGGGCGCCATTGGCGTCAGTACGCGTGGCCTATGCCGTTCGCCAATTGGTATGTGATGGTCAGTTCGTTGCCGGTACCGGATGGCTATGTCGCGCTCATCCAATACATACCGGCGTCGGCGAAATATCTGCACATGCTGGAGTTGCGCGAAATGAGCAACTACATTTTTATCGCGTATGACGGCTCATTGGCGCAATGGAAGGATTTTCTACAGCAAACGCAACTTCTACCCGATGCGTTCAAGAACATCCACGTGGCGTTCGATTACGACCAACGTTTCAGCTACACGTCCAACCGCATCCATTTCGCGTTTACGCCGCAACTGCAAAAGATTGCGCCGGACAGCAGCATGACGCTTACGTTCGGCTATCTGAGAGACGGAAATAAAATCGTATGGGACGTGTCGGACGTCAGAGTCAAGCCCGATGCGCTTACGCAAAGTCGCATCAATATTCGCCGCAACGTTCCACCGACCGACGACCTGGATAGTAAATACAAAGAGGAGTGGGTGAAGTACACGCTATCTCAACACCCTTATGACGGCATCTCATCGGAGCACAACGACGTGGCTGAAATAGCCACCGTAATTAATCAGCACTCAAACCCGAAGCCGCAGGTACTTTACAGCGCGTTTTACGGTGTGGAAGGCAACCAGCCGCAGGACCAGATGAAATCGAAACTGGATATGCTGGTAAACGGTTTCAAAGTTAACGAATAAAACGTAATCTTAAAAAGGCCCGTGATGTTTCATGAATTCATCCATGAAAACTTCGTGGGCCTTTTATTGGGCGGCCATTTGCTTTCGTCAGTCTCAGAGTATGCCGTTTTGAGATCGCCTGGTATTGGCGTACGAGAATGAGGGGAAATTGGTCTCGACCGTCGCTTCAATGACGCATGAGCTGTTGGCTTCGGCGCCATGCAAAAGGGAATGTCGCGTGCCCTGTTGTATGGCCCGACAAGTTTCCCCATCCGTGGGTCGGGTTCCTGATTACCCAGGGATATTTTTATCGCGTCGTTGCGACCTGTGCGAGTTGACCCGGGTTTACGGTCGGTTGTACAAGTCTCTTTGCTTACCAGCGGCGGGTGAATCGCCGCGCTAGCGACTGCCAATAAAAAGACAGCCAATGCACCATTTGTTGCGGAATCTCAACCCATACGGGAGATTTTTATGAGCAACAGATATTTCGTCGAAGAACGCCCCAATGGCACGTACGCCGTGTTGAAACCGCACGCCATGCGGGCCAGCGCCATCTGCACGACCCAGCGCGAAGCAATCGCCAAGGCTAAGTTGTTTGGTCACGGGCATGAGCCCGATGTCGAGCGTGTAAGACACACCAAAGGTGAGAATATCCGTCGATGGCGTAAAGCTTAATGAGAAAAGGTCACGGAGCTATGCACTGTCGTTGACTAGTGCGCAATTCTTAGACTTTGCCGGGATCAACAAGCAAAAAGCCTGGGAAACCCCCCGGTCTCCGGTCGTCTTAGGTTCTCCATCACGTTATTTCCGCTGCGTGCTGGCGTGCCCATAGGACTTCCTTCACTGGCGTGTTGAATACGGTGATTTAGGATCGAGTTGACCTTTCCGTAGAGGGCCGCACTCATGGAACGTCCATTTAAACGTGTAAAGAATGCCGCATGGATCGGTGGCGTATGCGCCGGTTTGGCCTATGCTTTGGGTACACCAACGTGGGTCATCCGCGGTCTGTGGCTTTTGTTGTTTCTGGGTGGGGGCTTCGGCGGCTTGCTCTACATCGTTCTGTGGATCGTGGTGCCGCAGTGGCCAGCTGAGCCACTCGATTACGACAGCATCACCGCTTAATCATCCAGAGCGGTTTATCGGGGCTGTCGAAGCGCTCGCTATGTTGCGCCCTAAAAAAGAAGCCCCAGTACAAGCCTGGGGCTTTCTTGCGTATACATCCGCGTGGCTTTAGCGGCGAACCTTTTTACGGGTCACCTTCTTCGCCGCTTTCTTTGAAGTCTTCTTAGATACCTTGGACGCTCCATCAATAAGAAGACTATCCAAGGTGACACCGCGCTTCTTGACTGCCGCAGCAACCCATAGCGGTTGACGTCCACGACCAGTCCATGTCTCGGAAGGGTTTGCGGGATTTCGATATTTAGGCGCAACGGAACCCTTGCCGCCTCGCTTACCTCCCTTAGCCTTACCCGCACCGCGGGTCGGGTAGATGTCGGCGAGAGTCAGCCCGCTGTTCTTCAGAATGGCATCGATCTTTTCCCTGACCGTCTGGACTTGTTTGGCCTGTGCTTCCTGCATTTGGGACTCGGCATTGGCGATGAGCGCGTGAAGTTCCTTGGGTGAAAGGGATTTCAAATCTATTGCCATTGATGTTCCTCATTGGTGTGGTTTAAACGCAGATTGTTACATGATTTGAGTGAATGGGTGAGGCACACTGCGCTGAAACAGGATCGGATCAGGTTGATTTATCGAGTAGGGCTATTGGAAGGCACAAACTCATTTCAGATGGGTAAAACAAAACGCCCGACGAGTTATCGCCGGGCGTTTTGTTTTACATGCGCGATGCGACGTTTGGGTCGGAATAGGTAATCAGACGGGTGCCGATACTATTTAGAAAAGCCTGCGCCGGGATTTGAATCCCAACCCATCGAAAGGGCTTTTCTACGCGGATATGTCACAGAGCGACCGACGCGTACATGACACCTCTTGCAGTCAGTTTCCACTGCCCGCTATCACGTACCACCATGCCTTTTTGCTGCAAGCCAAACATCCGTTCTGCCGTCATGAGTTCACGGTCCCAGCTGTTGTGAAAACGTCCCAAAAGTGAGCGCATGACCCGGTATTCTGGCTGGGATAGCGATGAATTGGTCATGGGCGCCTCCAAAACAAGTTTGTTGCTATCAAACAAAAAGCATGGGTACGGCTTTACCGGATGATGTCCAGCACATATCGGATGCTCAAGTCGCCGGCAGGGTCATAGATGAATTGACGCAAGGCGACGACAAATTGCTTGGATTTTCCATTCACAGCTATTTGTATGAGATCGCCTTGGCACGGCACGGGTACGCCTTCTTTTTGGAAGATCACGCCCGTTTGGATGTCGGGATCTTCGCCAAGAGATTGCTGTGCATCATCGGTAAAAGAGACGTGACTTTGTAAATGTGTGGACATAAGCAGTACTTGCACCTGCTGCGACGATGTCTAATCAACCTAGCGCCGGTTTTTCTTTCCCTTCGATTCCGGTGGCGGTGGCGGATGTCCTGGATGGCCAGGTTCGCGACCTGCGAAAGAAGTCCTCGAATAATTGACATCCTGAGCATTACCGGTTGTTTTGCCCGATGGCTTAGCCTCGGGAGCGTAGACACTGTGTATCTGCGCCAACGACAAGGGCGCAATGCGATGAGACATGATGGGACGGCCTCTATAGGCGGGCGGGGGTATGCCGCTCGGTGACAATCGAAGGGCCTTGCGCGAAGGCAAGGTGCAGGTGACTCACAGGCGAGGGAACGTCAGTCTCAGACTGAGATGGTCGGTATCGCACCGTCAACCATACCAGCCATCTTGCGCGTACGCGTGTTAGTTAAGGGTAATCCTCTTTGAGGAGGCCAATCTGAACAAGAAGTTGCCGCGTCATTTGCTATTTGGAGCAATGAGCTTTACCCTGCGCAAGCTGAGTTTCAAGGGTCACCATGAATTGTGGCCCGATGCTGAAGACAAACGTCTTACTACACCGTGTACCCGTTTCCTCCTTGTAACCAGCTTTTTGCCGCTAACGCGGCCTCATCTGATGCAAGGAGTTATAGCAATGTCCCAGACTGAAACCGGTACTGTGAAGTGGTTCAACGACGCCAAGGGCTTTGGCTTCATTAGTCGCGATAAGGGTGGTGACGACGTGTTCGTCCACTTCCGCTCGATTCAATCCTCGGGCTTCAAGAGCCTTCAGGAAGGTCAGAAAGTGTCCTTCACGGTGACCCAGGGCCAGCGTGGCCTGCAAGCCGACCAGGTACAAGTAGTCTAAGTTTTACTGGATATTTGAAAAGAGCCCGGCCTTGCGCCGGGCTTTTTCATTTCTGTCTGGAGCGTTCCGTCAGCCAACCGTCGAGTTCATTGGCAAACGATTGACGTTCGCGCGCATGCGACGCAGAACGGTTATTCGTATACACGCCAATGTTGCGCAGGTCTTCCATGAAGTTTCGCATCGACAAGCGTTCGGCCATGTTGTCGCGGGTATAGCGTTCTCCGCGCGGACTGATGGCCACACCACCTTTTTCGATGACACGGGCGGCCAATGGAATGTCTTGGGTGACGGCGAGGTCACCAAGTCTAAGACGCGCGACGATTTCACTGTCTGCGACATCGAAGCCATCGTGAACTTGCAATGCATGGATGTAGCGCGAAGGCGGGCAGCGCAACGGGCGATTGGCGACCAGAGTGACATGCACCTGCGCGCGCTCGGCCGCCCGAAACAAAATGTCCTTGATGACAGTCGGGCAGGCGTCGCCATCTACCCAGATCTTTGCATCCGTAGCGTCTTGCGCAGTCACTGGCGTCCCGTGGATGGATCACGCTCGCCATTGGGTGGCTGAGGGGGTTCGCGCGTCGATTTTTTCTTCGCCAGCTTTTCGTCCTGCTGTTTCTTTTTCGCAAGTTCACGTTGGCGCTTTTCGTAGGAGTAATTGATCTTTACCAAGGGGGCGTTCTCACAGAGGGAAAAAAAGAGGGATATGTCTGCTTTGCAATTTCACGTTTCCACAAAGCTTGATGGCGCACATGGCTTTTGTGGTTACTCGCCTGGCTTGCGATGAACACCTTGTTCGGCATAGTCAGCGCGGATGGCCTTACAGTACGGGCCATTCATCACGAATCGCCGGCACACAGCGGGACGAGTTTCATAAATCCCGCAGTTCATGCGAGTGCCATCCACGGCCACGCACCAGCCTTCTTTATCTTTGGCCATAACGTGCAGCCCATTTTCAAGATGCGTGGTGAGGTGCGCGGGAATGTTGTCTTCGGGTTGCAAAACCACAGTCAGGCGACAACAGACAGCATCGCACTTTGCGCAGTTGGCGGCTCCTGTTGCTCGTACAGTGGGCGACTTCATGACAATGCCTCTTCTTGCATGCGTGTGTAGTGCAACAAACGACCACGATAGGGCGGCACGTCACGATCATCCATCGGGCATCGCTCTTCTGCTGATATGAATCCCTGGTCTGCCAGCAGTCGGCTGAAACGATTGCTATGGCCGCGACCAGGATCAGTCACCAGCACTTCTGCATTGGGATACGCGTGCCGTTCGACCACGCCGGCTAAAAGTTCGGCGTGATCGATTTCATACAGCACATCGCTGGCGATGATGAGATCGAAGTGACCCAACGTCGGCAATGGCTCATTCCAACGCAATTGACGGTAATGAAGTGCAGGCAATTCATTCAGCGCAGCGTTGTAGGCCAGGAAGGGTTCGGCCAATGGATGCATGTCCGAAGCGACGACATCGACGCCACGACGTTGCAAAACCAAACTGGCCAAGCCAATGCCGCACCCTAGCTCCAAAACCCGTTTTTCGCACGCGTCAAAGCGGTGCATGGCTTGTGCAAGCAGGCGGCCAGACGGCCATACCTGCCCAAACAGACTCCACTGCGCAGAGGAGATCCCCAGCCGGGCGCCATGACCGTCAGGATCGGAAAATTGCTGCTTGTCGCTAAGAACCCGTAAACGGTAGGTGTGTCCACCAATGGACACCCGCTCGTTGCGGGTGGAATAACCGGACATGAGCACTCCCAAAGGGCCATTCCACGGACGAAATGGGGAGACAACGTGAAAGGGAGCGAGGCAAGCGGTCACTGGACGACCGTGTGGAACGCACGACTTAA
>Ga0206820_1107_pt1 | contig 15250 bp, 13 predicted proteins | sample Alteio_BWOrgCont_84_FD_152857 | JGI IMG/M metagenome (GOLD analysis project Ga0206820, IMG submission 152857) | Enriched cells from forest soil in Barre Woods Harvard Forest LTER site, Petersham, Massachusetts, United States -... | ecosystem: Environmental > Terrestrial > Soil > Temperate forest >...
GAATGTGATTGAGCAGGTGCAGAAGCCTACTTTGGTATTAAGCCATAACAAGACACTGGCAGCGCAGTTGTATTCCGAGTTCAAGCAGTTTTTTCCGGAGAATGCGGTTGAATATTTCGTTTCATATTATGATTATTACCAGCCGGAAGCTTATTTGCCGAGTAGTAACACGTATATAGAGAAAGATTTGAGCATTAATGACGAGATTGAAAAACTAAGGTTAAGCGCAACTTCGTCTTTGCTTTCGGGGAGGAGGGATATTATTGTTGTTTCTTCTGTGTCTTGTATCTACGGAATAGGCAATCCTGTAGAGTTTAATAAAAGTGTTATACACATAAAAAAGAATGATCTTATCAGCAGAAATAAATTTTTGCATCAGTTGGTGAATAGCCTTTATTCCAGGACGGAAACAGAATTTTCAAGGGGCAGTTTCCGGGTAAAGGGAGATACGGTTGATGTTTATCCCGCTTATGCGGATTTCGGATACCGATTTTATTTCTGGGGAGATGAAATCGAAGACATTGAATCATTTGAATTATCTACCGGGAAAAACATGGAAAAATTTGATTCTATCAATATTTACCCGGCTAATTTATTTGTAACAACACCCGAGACTATACAAGTTGCTATTACCCAGATCCAAGCAGATATGGTAGGACATGTTGCCTTTCTTAAAGAATGTGGAAAGACATTGGAAGCAAAACGCCTGGAAGACAGGGTTTCGTATGATCTGGAGATGATCCGGGAACTGGGTTATTGTTCTGGCATTGAGAACTATTCACGTTATTTTGACGGGCGTAGCAAAGGAGAGCGACCTTTTTGTTTATTGGATTATTTTCCAGATGATTACTTAATGGTGATTGATGAGAGCCATGTGACGATGCCTCAAATACGCGCTATGTATGGAGGAGATCGTTCCAGAAAACAAAACCTGGTGGAATATGGCTTTCGTTTGCCTGCCGCTCTGGACAACAGACCCTTGAAATTTGAAGAATTTGAAACAATGATCAACCAGGTTATCTATGTAAGTGCAACACCTGCTGATTATGAATTACAGAAATCGGAAGGTGTAGTAGTAGAACAAATGATTCGTCCTACTGGCCTGCTGGACCCAATTATAGAAGTCAGGCCAAGTTTAAATCAAATAGATGATTTATTGGAGGAAATAGATAAAACAACCAAACGGGACGAACGGACGCTGATCACAACTTTGACAAAGCGTATGTCTGAGGAATTGGCGAAATATCTGGCGAATATAGGGATCCGTTGCCGTTACATACATTCGGACATAGACACGCTGGAACGTGTGGAAATATTGGCCGATTTCCGAAAAGGGATATTTGATGTATTGATCGGAATAAATTTATTGCGAGAAGGACTTGACCTTCCGGAAGTATCGCTGGTTGCTATTTTGGATGCGGACAAAGAAGGTTTTTTGAGATCCGAACGGGCCATGGTTCAGACGGTCGGTCGTGCCGCACGTAATATAAATGGTAAGGTAATTATGTATGGGGATAAGGTAACAGTGTCCATGAAAAAGACCATTGATGAAACGGAACGAAGAAGGCAGAAACAGATTGCTTATAATATTGCAAATGGTATCACACCAAAAAGTATCACAAAAGGACATCATGCAGCGATGATGGGAACGAGTATCGTAAATACCAAAGGTAAATTGGTGAAAGTTTATACCGGGCCGGAAGAATTTAATATGGCGGCGGATCCTGTGGTTCAGTTCATGAGCAAAGAAGAATTAAAGAAAGCAATCGACCGGACACGTAAATCAATGGAAGCCGCTGCAAAGGAATTGGATTTTATGGAAGCGGCGAGGCTCAGAGACGAAGTGAAAGGTCTGGAAAAACTTTTAGGCAATTAGTATTTCGCTATTCGCTCTTTCTTTTCAATACGCCCCCAACTGCTTCCGGATGAACCATTCAAAGCTGAGAAATGCCAGCAGGATAAAAAATAGTTTCTTTAAATTAATCAAATCGTTTAATTTTTTTTCGGTATAAACTACGGTTTTAATGTCCTCCCGTTGTTGCAGCAAGGTCGTTAACTTATCTAACTCATTAGGGTAGACCATCTTTCCTCCGTGTTTTTTAGCCAGATTAAAAAGCAAGTGATGATCGGCGATTGTATTTATAGCTTCCACTTGTAAGGGACTTATACTGAATTCTCCTTGTTGCCGATACTGTTTGTCTCCAACTTTTACTTTCGCTTCAAATTTGTATTGTCCGGCAGGTAGCATACCTGCATTCAGATGATACGCATTACTTGTTTTGCTGAATGTAAAAGGAAATTTTTTATCAGCGTTGTTGCTGATGGTCAATTCGACATCTGGTCCGTTGATGAGTTCATAACTTGCATTGTAAACTTCAGCGTCAAACTCAATTGTTTCGTTTTCATAAAAATCATTTTTGTGCAGGATCCTGAAAAAACTTTTGTCTGCTTTTGTGGATAAGTATTGAACGGATTTTGTTACCAGTTCATTAAACAAGTTGTGCGAGGCATGTTCCGCATAATCGCGTAGCCTCCATTTCCATAATCCGTCGCCTATAAACAGCCCGGTTTTTTCTTCTCCGTTGGGATTGAATGTAAACAAGGGATTTTGGGTTTCTACCACACCGATCTTTTGGTATAACAAAACATTTGCAGATGCTCCCGTTTTGTAAGTTCCAAAAGGGCATTGGACCGAAGGCATATTCCGCATGAAATCGCGTAATTCTTTACTTATTGTAAACAGAGGAAAAGAAGGAAGGAATGCAGCTTCCACATCATTGGTTTTATTGCCCAAGGCAGAAATACTGACTCCCATGGGTAATCCAGGAGGGGGAAGACCGATGAACCATACAGGAATTTCAGCATTTTTTATAGTTGTAATAATTTTGTTTGTTGTACTTACCTGGTGAAGAATGACTAAGCTGTATTTTTTGAGTGGTTGATTAAAGTTGTCGGCTAAAAAAGTTTCAACCTCGTAATTCTGATTGCTTTCGATCGCATCCTTAATAGCGGCAATATCGGGATGTGGAGCATTCGCTACCAATGCTATTTTTTCCCTTGCGTCCCGTACATCTATAAAAAAATCCTGTTCATTGTTGGTATTAGTTGATTCTCCCGGTACACTTGAAAGTTGAATATGGTAACGTTGTATCCCTGTTTCTTTGGCATCGAGTAATAACGTAATGCTGGTATTAAAGTTATTGTTAGTGATGTCAATATTACGGGTATAAAGCACCTCTTCTTTTTTATTTACGCTGAGATGGGTAGAGGAACCTTTCAATTGCCGGGCATTGACAATGATCTGGACAGGAAATTTGTTTCCCAGGTAAGCAAATCGGTTGTGAACGATATTAGCGATAAGGAGGTCTCTTTTAATTGTCGTATCTCCGAGGGCGATTGTGTAAACCGGCGCCTTGAAGCTGAATGAAGTATATTCAGGGTTATAGCCCTTATTGTATAATCCGTCAGAAGCCAGAATAATGGCTCCTATATTCCGGCCACTGTAACGGTTTTCCAATTCTTCGAACAGAGATGAAATGTCAGTTTGCTTTTCGTTAAATTTAAATGTCGACTGATTATTAACCTTATCTCCAAAAGAATAGGTCCTGACTTCATATTTGTCCCCTAGCTTATCGATAAGTTCATTTAACTGTTTTAAATAGTCATTTGTATAAAAAGTTGAATCTTTCGTATTTCTGATGGACTCTGAATTGTCCTGGGCAAGCAGGATGATCGGCTTCTCCGTAGTCTTTGAGCTTGATGTAACAAGGGGTGCAAGTAGCAGAAAGGCAATTGCACTAACTGCTATAAAACGCAAGCCTGCTAGCAGATAAATAAGCCATGTGGGGGATTCTTTAAATTTCTGATCACCGTAATACAGAATAGCCGCATATATTATTCCCGTAAGAACACAGAATAGCAGGAATCCTAACGGATAATTGAAGGTTAATGAAAATAACACAGTGTGTAGCAAAATGGACTCCGGTATAATTGACAAAAATCGGAATAATCTTTTGCATGGCAACGGTTTTCACTGAAACAAAATAATCATTATATTTGCTAAATCCCTGATGAATGAAGCCTAAACTGATTCTCGAAAAAAAAGCTTTCGAACTCACTATCATCAGGCTCTGTTATCAATTAATAGAAATTCACAACGATTTTTCGAATAGCGTTATAATTGGCCTTCAGCCGCGCGGCGTATTTCTGGCGAAGCGACTAAACGTTGAACTGGAAAGAATACTTAATAAGAAACATTTAGAAGTTGGTGCATTGGATGTCACTTTTCACCGGGACGATTTTCGGAAGAAGGAATTGATACCAAATGCTACCCAGATAGATTTTATTATTGAAGATAAGAATGTAATTCTTGTAGATGATGTATTGTTCACTGGTAGGACTATACGCGCGGGTCTTGATGCAATGCTGGCTTTTGGAAGGCCGAATGATGTGGAGTTGCTTGTTCTGATAGACAGGCGGTTGAGTCGTAACCTGCCGATCCAGGCAAAATATATTGGAAAAACGATTGATTCGGTGGCTTCCGAAAATGTAAAGGTGGATTGGAAGGAAACGGAAGGACATGACAGAGTGTGGATTTATAGTAGTTAGTTAGTTAGTTAGTCCAAAGTACTTAGTGCCGAGTATTGCAGACCAAACATTAATGACTAAAGACGTTGTACGAAGAAAAAATGACAAAATTAAGTACGAAACATTTGCTTGGAATAAAAGATCTTGGGAAGGAAGATATTCAGCTTATTTTTTCCACTGCGGATAATTTTAAAGAAGTGATCAACCGCCCGATAAAGAAAGTACCTTCTCTACGTGATACAACGATAGCGAACTTGTTTTTCGAGAATTCTACACGAACGAAAATATCATTTGAGCTTGCCGAAAAACGTTTGTCAGCTGATGTAGTTAATTTTTCAGCTTCCGGCTCTTCTTTGAAAAAAGGAGAGACGTTAATAGACACGGTGAACAATATCCTTGCCATGAAAATAGATATGGTGGTGATGCGTCATCCAAGTCCAGGTGCCGCATTATTTCTTTCCAGACATATTAATTCGAAAATTATCAATGCAGGAGATGGTGCTCATGAACATCCAACGCAAGCCCTGCTGGATGCATTTTCTATACGGGAGAAGCTGGGAGAAGTGAAAGGGAAAAAAGTTGTTATTGTTGGAGACATTATGCATTCCAGAGTGGCTTTGTCAAATATATTCTGCCTGCAAAAACTTGGAGCTGAAGTGATGGTGTGCGGGCCAACTACTCTTATTCCGAAGTATATCAGTAGTTTGGGTGTAAAAGTCGAACACAACCTGCGCAGAGCGCTTGAATGGTGTGATGTGGCCAATATGCTTCGGATACAGCTGGAACGCCAGGACATTAATTACTTTCCCTCCTTACGGGAATATACCATGTTATATGGTGTAAGTAAAAAAATGCTGGATTCTCTTAAAAAAGAAATTATCATCATGCATCCAGGTCCGATCAACAGAGGGGTAGAAATAACGAGTGATGTGGCAGATTCCAAAGAATCCATTATTCTTAACCAGGTGGAGAACGGAGTGGCCATCCGGATGGCGGTTTTGTTTCTACTTGCAGGACGAACAGATCAATAAAAAATCATATCTTTGGCCTATGAGTTTCCAGGTAGATAAAAACGAAAAATATACGCTTATTACACTTAAAAGCGAGAAATTAGATACGACGGTTGCGCCTTCTCTGAAGTCGGAGTTGGTTGTCCTGAATGCTGACGGTGTTAAATACCTGATTATTGATATGAGTGAAGTTCGTTACTGTGATTCTTCCGGTTTGAGTTCAATATTAATTGCTAACCGTCTCTGTAAAAATGCAAATGGCGCTTTTGTATTGACAGGGTTACAGGAACCGGTTAAAAAATTAATTGCAATTTCTCAATTGGATACCATTTTGAATATTGCTACTTCACAAAAAGCCAGTATAGAGATCCTGTTTGCCGAACTGGCAAAGAACATGGATACCTAAGCGTAATTCTCCGATTTATATGCAGAAGTTTGAAGTGACTATTTTGGGATGTAGTTCTGCGACCCCAACATCAAAACGTAATCCAAGTGCGCAACTCCTGAATATAGCAGACAGGTATTTTTTAATAGATTGCGGAGAAGGCACTCAGATGCAGTTACGGAGGTATAAAATAAAATTTCAGCGTATTGGGCATATTCTCATTAGTCATCTGCACGGTGATCATTATTACGGTTTAATGGGTTTGCTTTCAAGTATGCATCTGCTCGGACGTTCAGCCGATTTACATCTCTATGGCCCTGCTCCGTTGAAAGAAATTATTGACTTACAGTACAAGTATTCAGAGACAAGATTACATTATAATTTGATCTTTCACCCGCTTCAAAATGATAAACCGACCTTGATTTTTGAAGATGAAAAATTATCAGTGCATACAATCATTTTAAATCACCGGATAGCTTGTACAGGTTTTTTATTCAGAGAAAAGGATAAGAGTCGTAAAATCACTGAAGTTTTACCCATGTATTCTTATGCTTATTGTTCTGACACTTGTTTTGATGAGCGGGTGATAGAACAGGTAAAGGAGGTTGATTTGTTGTACCATGAGGCTACCTTTATGGATGATATGGAGAACCGGGCCAAAGAAACCTACCATTCGACGACGAAACAAGCAGCAACTGTGGCTGCGAGGGCAAATGTGAAAAAGCTTATGATCGGCCATTATTCCGCAAGGTATAGTAAATTGGAGCCATTGTTACTCGAAGCTAAAATGGTATTTTCAAATACTGTTTTAGCTATTGAAGGAGAGAAATATCGAATAGATACTTAGAGCCTATAGGTTGAAAAGTTCGGACATTTAAGCTTTGAACTTTAAACTTTAAACAATACATTTGAAAGCTTATTTATAATGATTCTAAATAGCTTATGGGAAAGATAAAAGTGATTGTTGCTGATTCTAATTATTTGGTACGTAAAGGTCTTGCGGCACTAATAGAAGAAAATATCGATTTTACACTTTTAGCTGAAGTAAGTGATAAAAATGAATTGCTAGAGGAAATGAGGATTTGCATTCCGAATATAGTTGTTATTGACTTTTCTACCGAAGGATTTAAGCTGGAAACGCTGCAATTGTTAAATAAAAAATACAGTTCCGTGCAGCTATTGGCGATTACTACGGAAATTTCTTCATCACTAATGGCGAGAGCACTTGATTCAGGTTTAACGAGTTATGTTTTGAATGATTGTGATAAAGAGGAAATTACAGAAGCTTTGTACAAAACATCCAGCGCTGAACGTTTTCTCTGTGGAAAAATCGTTGAACGTTTAATGACACTACAGTTGCCATCGGAAAAGCCGCCTATTCCTTCTATGACAAGTTGTGATGGACTGAATATCACAGAACGGGAAATGGAAATTATTAAATTAATTGCTGAAGGTTATTCCAATAAAGAAATCGCGGAACAACTATTCCTGAGTACTCATACGATAACAACTCATCGGAAGAATATTATGGCTAAGCTGAAGGTTAACAACACCGCCGGAGTTGTTATGTTCGCTGTCCGGGAAAACCTGCTTACACCTAATAAATACTTGTTCTCCGGAGCACAATGAGCATAAGCGGTAAAGCTTTTGATCTCAGGCTGTTTAAAAGAATAGTGGAGTATGTAAAGCCCTATCGTAAAAAATTTGCGATTTCGGTTAGCATTACTTTCTTTCTTGCTTTTATTTCTCCGATCCGTATATTGATTACGCAATATATGATAGATAGGTATGTTCGTATGCCGAACCTACCCATGCTACTGAATTGCACTTTATTGTTAATTGCTTTATTAATTCTGGAGGGTATCTTTCAATTCGCAGGTTCTTATATTTCTGCCTGGGTAGGACAAAAGATTGTGAAAGATATTCGGGTGAATCTGTTCACACATATTTTACATTTACGTCTGAAGTATTTTGACACCAATGCGATAGGAACCCTGGTAACACGCGTCGTTTCGGATATGGAAACGATTGGGGACATGTTTACCGAAGGACTCATAGAAATTTCGGGAGATCTGTTAAAACTGATGGTGGTAATTGCTGTCATGTTTTATTTTAATGTTAAGATCACCTTGGTCATTTTAACAACTATTCCTGTATTACTCATAGCAACCAATATCTTTAAAAATGCAGTAAAATCAGCTTTTCAGGATGTGCGTACACAAGTCGCCCGTTTGAATGCGTTTGTTCAGGAACATATTACAGGAATGAACATAGTTCAGATATTTAATCGCGAAGAACGGGAGTTTGAAAAATTTAAAGGGATTAATGCCCGGCATCGTGATGCGAATATTCGTTCAGTCTGGTATTATTCTGTTTTTTTTCCCATTGTGGAAATTCTATCTTCGATTGCTTTGGGTCTATTGGTTTGGTATGGAGGAAACAGTGTTGTGAAGTTGAGCGCTACACCCGGTGATCTGATCGCTTTCATTATGTTGATCAATATGCTTTTTCGTCCTATACGTATGCTGGCAGATCGCTTTAATACCCTACAAATGGGAATGGTCAGCGCTGAACGGGTATTTAAAGTTATGGATACCCAGGTCGCTGTTACCGACCAGGGTATAATTAAAACCGACGATATAAAAGGATACGTTGAATTTAAAGATATTTGGTTCAGTTACGAAGATGAACCGGTGAAGAATTGGATACTCAAAGGAATTTCCTTTAAAGTAAAAAGAGGGGAAACGATTGCTTTGGTAGGTGCGACGGGAGCCGGAAAAACGTCTATCATAAATTTACTGAACCGGTTTTATGAATATAACAAAGGTGAAATAACCATTGATGAAACGGCTATCGGGAAATACGAGCTGCACTCTTTGCGAAGCAGTATTGGTTTAGTATTACAGGATGTTTTTTTGTTTTCGGATACCATCGCGAATAATATATCATTGTCAAATCCGTCCATTAGTTTTGAACAAATTGTAGAATCATCCAAAGCGATCGGAGCACATGATTTTATAATGAAACTTCCGGGCGGATATGGTTACAATGTAATGGAACGCGGAGGTATGTTGTCTGTAGGTCAACGCCAGCTTATTGCCTTTATCCGGGCTTATATTTTTAATCCTAAGATTTTAGTATTAGATGAAGCAACTTCTTCTATTGATACGGAATCAGAAATGCTGATTCAGCGGGCAACAGATAAACTTCTTTCCAATCGCACTTCTATTGTAATCGCCCATCGCCTGGCAACGGTTCAAAAAGCCAACCGGATCCTTGTGCTTGATCATGGACAAGTAATAGAATCGGGTACCCACCAGGAATTACTGAAATTGAACAGACAGTATAAGAAGTTGTATGAACTCCAATTTAGCGAAATTCTTCCATCCTGAATCCTACCGATTTTAAATCGTTCCAAAAAGCAGGATACGATTTATTCACAACCTCCGGATGTTCAATTACAATATGATCATAAAGTAAAGCTAAAGGCGCAAATGACATGGCCATACGGTGATCATCGTAGGTTTCCACGATGGGGCCTGTCATTTTTGTTTGAATAGCGTATTCCTTTATTTCCAACATGTCGGGGAAATTTTCTTCTGCCCTGATTCCTATTTTTTTTAATTCCTTCAGGAGTGCGGCAACACGATCTGTTTCTTTTAATTTCAGCGTGTGAAGTCCATTAAGTAAAATAGGAATCTTTAACCCCGCTGCTGTAACAATTACCGTCTGTACGATATCAGGACAATCTGAAAAATCGAAGCCGGTTGACATAACAACCGGCTTGGTTTTTGTCAAATGGATTCCACCTTCAATAAATTCTGTTTTTACGCCAAACAATGCATACAGATCTTTTACAATGGCATCACCTTGTAAGCTGGAAGAATTTAAACCGAATAGTTTAAGATCCGCTTCTTCTGCTAAAGCAACCATAGAATACCAATAAGATGCTGAACTCCAGTCGGCTTCAATGCTGTATTCCTGGTTCTCTTCTGCCTTGTATTGTTGATTGCTGACAATGATTTTGTCATCTTCCCAACTGCCACATACATTAAAACGTTCCAGCATTTTCAATGTCATGTTGATATAGGGGCGAGAGGTTACCTCGCCTTTAAAATGCAGGATCAATCCTTTGAATAATTGAGGACTGATCAGCAATAAAGCAGTTATGTATTGACTGCTGATGTTTCCTTCGATTTCAACGGTATTTCCGCTGAGTAGTTTACCCGAGATTCTCAAGGGAGGGTATCCTTCTTTTTCAAGGTAGCTTACAGAAGCACCAAGCTGTATTAATGCGTCAACCAATGGTTTAACGGGTCTTAACTTCATGCGTTCATTTCCGGTTAAAATCCGTGTTCCTGACTTTGTAGCAAAATATGCTGTAAGAAAACGCATAGCCGTCCCTGCGCCGCCCACATTGTATTCCGCATTCTCTTTATAATTAACAGCATCCTGTTGAAGAAGCTGAATAAGTAGTTGGGTATCCTGAGCCATAGCCAGGTTATTCAGTTTTATAGGTGTCTTGCTTAGGGCTTGTATGATAAGCGCCCTGTTGCTCTCACTTTTGGACGAAGTAAGTTTTATTTCTCCACTTATTATTTTGTCCGGTTTAGAGAGTCTATACTTTCTGAAGTTTGTATTGTTCATGGTAGTATTTGAATGAATCTCTTATCAATTCAACAGATCCTGTTTTATTGAATTCCGCTTTACCAATCTTTAATAGCAGGGTAAAGTTAATATCATTTCCTTCATTTTTTTTGTCATGCCGCATTAATTCAACTAATCGTATCTCCTCTTCTTTTTTAAATGTAATGGGTTTATATAATGAATTGATAAATAAAGTTATTTCCTGCAAGTCTGCCCGGCTGAGTTTGTTTTTTTTATAAGAAATATAAGACTCGCAAATCATACCGGCAGCGATTGCTTCCCCGTGTAACAGTGTTATTTCCTTCTTCTCGAGGAAATAGCTTTCCAGGGCATGGCCAATGGTGTGGCCAAAATTTAATAGTTTACGCTGGTTTTGTTCCTTCGAATCCTTTTGAACAATTGCCTGCTTGATTTCAATGGAATGATGAATGAGTTTTAAGATTTCTGTTTCATCCGATAGTTTGGTTTTGAGTATTTTTTTCCAATAAGTAGTATCAGCTATCAAGGCATGTTTAATAATTTCGGCAAAACCCGACAAAAATTCCCTTTTACCTAAAGTTTTTAGAAACCAGGGATAAACGATAACTTGTGAGGGATTTTTAAACAGGCCGATCTCATTCTTGATGAGATCGAGATTTACGCCCAATTTCCCTCCAATAGAGGCATCTACCTGAGCAAGCAGGGTAGTGGGGATATGAATAAATTCAATGCCGCGTTTAAATACGGAAGCTACAAATCCTCCCATATCACAGATAACACCACCTCCGAGGTTAATGAACACGGATTTTCTATTGGCCTCGTATTTACTGAGGGTCTGCCATAACTCGATGCATACATGAATGTTTTTGTTGTTTTCTCCGCTTTCTACTTCTATAATTTCAGCTCTATTCAGAATTTTAACCTGGTTAACAAGTAAGGGCAGGCAGTATTTAATAGAGTTTTCATCAACAAGAATAAAAAACTTAACTTTTTTATTATTCTTGTAATGTTTCAGGTAATTATTTAACTCCTTAATCGCCCCAGTACCAATGTGGATTAAAGAATCTTCCAGGTGTATGGTCTTGTTATTGAACAGCATAATTAATTGATCGTCATACAAATATACCAAACAAAATATCGTGTTATATTTGCAGATCTATCCAGGTATAATTATGCTTTCATTTGACAACACTGAAATAGCCTTTTCCGGAAAAAGTGACCGGGATCTTAGCCGTTCTTTCTGGCTATTCAAGCTGATTGGAAATCCAGGATTCGTTAATATTGGTCAATCACTTACAACGTTGGCGATCGGGGCTCATTTACCAATAAAAGGCCTCATTAAAGCTACCCTGTTTAAACAATTTGTAGGAGGAGAAAATATTCTGGAATGTAATCATACGATCGAAAACCTGGCAAGGTACAATATTGGTACAATACTCGATTATTCTGTAGAGGGAAAAGAAACGGAAAAGGATTTCGATCACTGCTTACAGGAAACGGTCGCAACGATTGACAAAGCGAAGGATAATAAAAATATTCCATTTTGTGTTTTTAAAATAACAGGTTTAGCCCGTTTTGATTTGCTTCAAAAAGTAAGTTCGGGTCTTGCACTTACAAACACGGAAGAAAAGGAGTTCGCACGGGTACATGACCGGGTTTTTACTATTTGTAAACAGGCGCATGAGAATGCTGTTTCGATTTTCATTGACGCGGAAGAAAGCTGGGTACAACAGGCAATGGATAATCTCGCCAATGAAATGATGAGCCTGTTTAATAAACAAAAAGTGATCGTTTATAATACTTTTCAGTTATACAGGAAGGATCGCCTTGCCTATTTGAAAAACTCCTTCGCAATGGCCGAAAAAGGGGGGTATCAGATGGGTGCCAAACTGGTAAGGGGTGCATATATGGAAAAAGAACGTAAACGCGCCCGGGAAATGAATTATCCTTCACCAATTCAGGATAGCAAGCAGGATACGGATGCTGATTATGCCGCGGCACTTGGGTTTTCCATACAACACCTGGAGAGGATTGCGATATGTGCTGGCACACATAACGAAAACAGTTGTATTCATCTGACCGATTTGATGAAAAAAAATGGTATTTCTCCTGGAGACAAACATGTCTGTTTCTCCCAGTTGCTGGGAATGAGTGATCACATCAGTTTTAACCTGGCTAAATCAGGGTATAATGTTGTCAAGTACGTACCTTATGGGCCGGTGAAAGAGGTTCTTCCCTATTTAATCAGGCGCGCCCGTGAAAATACTTCCGTCAAAGGACAAACGGGCAGGGAACTTAGTCTTATTATGAAAGAGAAGAGGAGAAGGAAGGGGTGAAATTAATTGCAATGACAGCTGTCATTTTCAGATGCGAGGTCAATGGTGCTGATGATTTTTGATGTGTCCCCGCAATCGGCAATCATGATACGTAAATGATGGTGATTCTTTGTGTAGCCATCAACTGCGTAGTTGGGATTAGGTTTGGCATGCACCTCGCTTTTGCCAAGATTAACACTCCCGCCTTTTAATAAGTATTTCACATCTTCCTGGTTAATTCCTCTGCATTGCATACTACAGTTTGCCTGTTTACTGAAGATGATCGTCTGCGAGTTTAATTCTTCCAGCTTGAGTGTGCCAGGCATCTGGCAGGCTTTACCTTTTGTAATCACACTTACCAGGAAACAGCCCATCAATAACCCAAAACCATAGAACCGGAGCCTTCTCCATAAATCCGAATCTTTTTTTATGAATGTCAAAATGAAATAGTATAATACGATTATTAAATGGCAGCCATAATAAGATCAATGTCCTTGTATTTGAGCTTAAAAAGTTCTCCCAGGTATTTATTTGTGAGACTACCGTTGAAAATGTAAACTCCGTTACGTACACCAATATGATGCTTCAGCATTTGTTCTATCCCACCTTCTTCCCCAATATCAAGAAGAATGGGAGCGAAGATCGTACTCAGGGCATAAGAAGCAGTACGGCATACACGAGAGGCAATATTGGGTACGCAATAATGGATAACGCCGTGTTTACGAAAAACGGGATTGGTATGGTTAGTGGGCCTAGACGTTTCAAAGCATCCTCCCTGATCAATGCTGATGTCTACAATAACTGATCCGACTTTCATGTCAGCTACCATTTCCTCCGTTACCACTAATGGCGTACGACCCTCTTTGGCACGCATAGCACCGATCACAACATCTGCTGTTTTCAAATGTTTCGCCAATACCCTCGGTTGAATAATAGAGGTAAAAACACGGGACCCAATAACACTTTGTAACCGTCTTAATTTGTAAACCGAATTGTCGAAAACTTTTACGGAAGCACCTAATCCCAGGGCTGCTCTTGTAGCAAATTCTCCTACAGTACCTGCTCCTATGATAATGACTTCGGTAGGGGAAATGCCTGAAATACCTCCTAATATAGCACCTTGTCCATTGTTAACATTACTTAAATATTCAGCAGCGATCAGAATCGATGCACCCCCGGCAATCTCACTCATAGAACGAATCACGGAAAAAATACCTTCCTCATCTTTCAATAAATCAAAGGCAATAGCCGTAACTTTTTTATTCATCAGATTTCGCACAAAGCTTTCGGGTTGTACCGTAAGTTGTAATGCGGATATCAGCGTTTGTTTGGGACGTAAAAATTCGATTTCTTCCTGAGATGGGGGAGCAACCTTCAATATAATTTCAGCATTGTTATAGAGTTCTTCGGGAGTAAAGACAATTTGTGCGCCGGCCTCACTGAAATCATTGTCTTGAAAGTTAGACATCTTGCCTGCATTGGTTTCCACGAGTACCTGGTGGCCATTGTTAACAAGCAGACTGACAGCATCGGGTACAAGGGCGACGCGATTTTCCTGGAATGATATTTCCCTGGGAATTCCTATATTCAGATGACCTTTCTTTCTGGAAACTTCCAGCATTTCTTCCTGAGGCATCAGGGCTGTTTGAGAAAGTGATTTCAGGAGTTCTTTGGAAGATTTCATAGTATATATTTTAAACAGACTCTAAAATAGCTAAGTTAAATTTAGTCATTTTTAACAATTAGGCTTAATACTGGTTTAACACGTTATAATCAATCTTTCTACGCCCTGAAGACAAATATTTACATGGACAGCATTTTCCGGCAGAAGTTCGGCTATCTTTTCGGGCCACTCAATAAAACAATAGTTATCGGAATAAAAATAATCCTCATAACCCATGTCATACACCTCTTCCAGATTTTTAATCCGATAAAAATCCATGTGATAGATTTTTGAACCTTTTTCTGTTCTGTATTCATTGATCATTGAAAAAGTAGGGCTACTGGTAGTGTCTATAACACCCAGTTGTTTGCAGATAATTTTAATGAGCGTTGTTTTTCCCGAGCCCATTTGGCCCTCAAAAATAAATAGTTTGTCAGTGGGGTAGGATTTTATAAGTTGAGCGGATACGGAATCCAGATCCTTTATATTTTTAACAATAAAAGAATGCATAATAGGTCAGCCTAAAATTTACGCCCAATAGTGAACGTAATATTCGAATCACTTATCAGCAGATCATTACTGTTGCCATTACCTATATAGTGAAAACGACTAATGGACAATTTGTAATTGAGTTCAACGAATATAGCCTTTTTAGTTTGAATAT
>Ga0206820_1058_pt3 | contig 15040 bp, 11 predicted proteins | sample Alteio_BWOrgCont_84_FD_152857 | JGI IMG/M metagenome (GOLD analysis project Ga0206820, IMG submission 152857) | Enriched cells from forest soil in Barre Woods Harvard Forest LTER site, Petersham, Massachusetts, United States -... | ecosystem: Environmental > Terrestrial > Soil > Temperate forest >...
GTTCCATTTGATTGGAGTCCCTTGACAGTTGGTTGAATCTTTAAAACTGGCAGGTTTATTAAATTGAATTACAATCGTATCGGAAGAGCTAAAACCAAAAACATCTTTTACTCTGACCCAATATATTCCGGATTGGGCGGGTATAATTTTCTGTGTTGTATCACCCGTCGACCATAAAAAAGAAGAAAAACGTGCGCCCGCATCAATTGGCAATGCACACAAGATATTCTTTCTGTCTTTTCCTAAGTCAACCGGAGGCGCATATTTGTTTCTCAGGTAGTTATTTACCTGGCTTATATCAGCATTGGACAATAATGTATCATATAGAATTATTTCAGCTATATCTCCGCTTAGATGTTCATGACCTCCATAATGAGAGTTATCTGTTCCAATTGTCCAGCCGGTGGCAGCAAATGGGGGAATTGACTTGCTACCGGAATTTTTAACCGTATCTAAATAAAACTCCACAGAATCCGCATTTCTACTTAAATTCATCAGATGATAGGACTCCGTATTAAAAACGGTTGAGGTAAATCCAGTGGCCAGCCAGGTGTATTGTCCGCCATGATAATCCCATTGAACATTACCCCCCCCATCAGGTTCAATTATATGTTCATAACCATCACCAGTTGTAGGATTAACTTGCTTTGAAATAAAAAAAAGAGTAAAAGGAACGCCATAAGGAGCCGTATTTGTTAAAAAATCGGATACCCCATCAAAACTTAGTACTTTATGTCCATTTAATTCAACAGCCTGAGTATCTATGGGTTGAAAACCAATCGTATTTTGGATTGCATCATTTCCGTGATTTGAAATATCCTTTACCCGGTTTACAAAATTTGAGCTCGAGGTGGTAACACTATCCCCAACATACCAAAATGATAAATGATTGGTTTGTGGGATTTGAGAAAACTGAACAGGAATAGAATTTACACTAGAGTCGGAACAACCATGGCTATTCATAACGACAAGTTTAACATCATAGTTACCAGGCTCTTCGTAACTATGATTAGGGCTTGACAGGACACTAAAATTGTTAACGCCACTAGATGGGTCCGAAAAATTCCACAAATAATTTTGAGCAGCGTATCCTTTAAAATCAGTAAGGTTTGAAAAATCAACCCTATAACTTCCACAGCAAACCTGGGCACCCGAAAAATTTGCTGAAGGTCTGGGATATACATGAAGTTTTATCATTGTATCACTTGAGCAGCCCCCACTTGTAATAACGGTTAAATTCACAATGAATATACCCGTATCGTTTGGAGCAGGTGCATATAAATGATCTGGGTTTTCCAATGATGAGATTTTTGTATCTCCAAAATTCCACAACCAACTTGTTAATTTAGTGGTGTCAAGACTTATTGACAAATTAGTGAATTTAACAGAGTCCCCTTCACAAATAGTTGTAGCATAACTAAAACTTGCTTTAGGTACGGATCCATTGACATTAACATGAATAGAATCCTTCCCAATACAGCCATTCACATCAGTTACGGTTAAATAGTAAGTATCCGAGTTTTGAATACTTATACTTGCGTTGCTTGAGCCGGTTGACCAGGAATAGGTTTTGGCCTGAGAGATATCCTTTATTAGGGCAATGGAACTACCAGCACACAAAGCGGTATCAAAAGCACTTCCCAGAATGGCTGTTACCGGAAAACTATCAGGAGCAATGGTAAATGAGTCCGTCATCAATGAACAACCAAATAAATCAGTTATTTCAGCATGGTATTTTCCCGGCTTGGTTACAACCAATACCGAATCTGTCGTCCCATCATTCCATAAAAAATGAAAGTTGGTTTTATTTAAACCTAGGTTCCATTTGATTGGAGTCCCTTGACAGTTGGTTGAATCTTTAAAACTGGCAGGTTTATTAAATTGAATTACAATCGTATCGGAAGAGCTAAAACCAAAAACATCTTTTACTCTGACCCAATATATTCCGGATTGGGCGGGTATAATTTTCTGTGTTGTATCACCCGTCGACCATAAAAAAGAAGAAAAACGTGCGCCCGCATCAATTGGCAATGCACACAAGATATTCTTTCTGTCTTTTCCTAAGTCAACCGGAGGCGCATATTTGTTTCTCAGGTAGTTATTTACCTGGCTTATATCAGCATTGGACAATAATGTATCATATAGAATTATTTCAGCTATATCTCCGCTTAGATGTTCATGACCTCCATAATGAGAGTTATCTGTTCCAATTGTCCAGCCGGTGGCAGCAAATGGGGGAATTGACTTGCTACCGGAATTTTTAACCGTATCTAAATAAAACTCCACAGAATCCGCATTTCTACTTAAATTCATCAGATGATAGGACTCCGTATTAAAAACGGTTGAGGTAAATCCAGTGGCCAGCCAGGTGTATTGTCCGCCATGATAATCCCATTGAACATTACCCCCCCCATCAGGTTCAATTATATGTTCATAACCATCACCAGTTGTAGGATTAACTTGCTTTGAAATAAAAAAAAGAGTAAAAGGAACGCCATAAGGAGCCGTATTTGTTAAAAAATCGGATACCCCATCAAAACTTAGTACTTTATGTCCATTTAATTCAACAGCCTGAGTATCTATGGGTTGAAAACCAATCGTATTTTGGATTGCATCATTTCCGTGATTTGAAATATCCTTTACCCGGTTTACAAAATTTGAGCTCGAGGTGGTAACACTATCCCCAACATACCAAAATGATAAATGATTGGTTTGTGGGATTTGAGAAAGAGAAGCCATTACCCGCAAAAAAAAGGCAAAAAGCAGAAAAATGCGATAATTAAATTTACAATTCCAATTTCTCTTCATGCTTCTATAAATTTACAAAAATTAAGCCATCTAACAGCGGTATTTGATAGAAACGTTTTCAATGTCAGGTGCGATCTGAATCTTGTATTAAAACAACCCATTTTTGGATACCTTTGCTCTCCATCAAACTAATTAGAGACAAAACTTAACTTGAAGACGATTGATGAAATATGAGATAAAAGCTCATGGAAAGAGCGAAATGAGACTAAAAGAATTGTGGCAATTTCGTGAACTGCTCTTAATGCTGGCCTTACGTGATTTTAAGGTTCGTTACGCCCAGACTTTTTTGGGCATTTTATGGGCATTTTTACAACCTTTGGTAACATTGCTTATTTTCATACTGATCTTTGATAAAGCTATAAAGGTGAATACAGGAAGTGTACCATATCCGATATTCGCATTAGCCGGAATGACTGTTTGGAATTACTTTAGCTATGTGGTCGCACAAGCCGGAAACTCGATTATCGGTGCTCAATCAATTATAACAAAAATTTATTTTCCAAGACTTATTATTCCCTTGTCAAAAGCGCTAGTGGGAGTCATCGATTTTGTTATAACATTATTTTTTTTGGCGGGAGTACTATTTTATTACAAATTTGCGCCTTCATTTACTATCTTTTATCTGCCTTTGTTCTTGCTTTTATTATTGATTCTATCTGGATCCGTGGGTATTTTATTTAGTGCGCTTGCAATTCGGTTTCGCGATATACAGCATACGATTCCCTTTATCATCCAAGTTGGAATGTACCTCAGCCCTATCGCATACCCGGCTTCCCTCGTTCCTGAAAAATACCGTCTGTTTTATGATCTAAATCCGTTAACAGGAATTATTGAAGGCTTCAGATGGTGTATTACCGGCACCGAGGGACTACCTGTTAAAAGCATCGTTTTTTCTGTTGTTATTACCTCGTTTTTATGTATCATAAGTACCTATTACTTCCGTAAAGTTGAGGAAGTTATTGCAGATATTATTTGATCAAAAAATTAATATAGAATTTAAATGTCCAAAGTAGTTATTAAAGCTAATGATATTTCAAAAGTTTATACCATCGGAAAATCTTCTGGAGGAAACTTACGTGAAACCATCAGCAATAATTTTAATTCGTTATTTAATAAAAGGGGAAATAAATCCACACAGGAATTCTGGGCGCTGAAAAATATTGATTTTGAAATAAAACAAGGCGATGCATTAGGCATAATAGGCAAAAACGGCGCTGGCAAAAGCACACTTTTAAAAATACTATCACGTATTACAAAACCGACTTCAGGTGAGATTTCAATCGACGGAAGAATTGCCTCCTTACTCGAAGTGGGAACCGGTTTTCATCCGGAACTCACTGGAAGAGAAAACATTCTCATGAATGGATCGATCTTGGGAATGAAAAAATCTGAAATAAAAAGAAAATTTGATGAAATTGTTAATTTCTCGGGTATAGAGCGGTTTATTGATACTCCAGTAAAAAGATATTCAAGTGGAATGTATGTTCGGTTGGCCTTTTCCGTAGCCGCTCATTTAGAACCCGAAATACTTATTTTAGACGAGGTACTGGCTGTTGGGGACACTATTTTTCAGAAAAAATGCATCGAAAAAATGACAAACGTACAAAAAGATGGAAAAACCATTTTATTTGTATCACACAATTTCAGCGCAGTTAAATCCTTATGTAGCAGGGGAATTCTTTTGGAAGGTGGGGAGAATATTTTTGATGGGAATATTGCTGATGCGATCAACCTTTTTTTTGCTTCTTCATCTCAACTTTCGGGAAATACTATTGACTTATCTTCCCTGGAACGAAAAGGATTTGCACATGAATTACTTTTTGAAAAGATTTCATTTCGCAATTACCCAATAGAATTTGGAAAACCTATTCAATTTCAAGTCAAATTAAAATCGATAAGCGGTCAAAAAGTCTTTAAAGACGTTGATTTGGGTGTTGCTGTACTAGATAGAAATGATAATACCTTAATTCATTGTAGTAACCGTTTTATCAACAAACATTTTGACCACATTTCAGATACAGATGAATATTTATTTGAAATAGACAATATCCTAAAGCCAAATGTGTATTATTTAAATTTGTTTCTACGAACTGAAAATACAATTCAAGACTGGCTCCGAAATGTTATAATGATAGAAATAACCGACGGAAATCCCTATAATTATAATGATAACAATCATATTTATGGAAGCATTTTACCTCATTTCAATATTAGCAGAATCTGAGCGGCTATTCCGATGCGAAAATCAAAATAGTCTTTGAATCTATTGTTCTAAAACACATCTGTAAACCTTAAGATAATCTTGTTTATAATCCAAGGTTGAAAAATGAGTATTCCGCCGAACCGAATTTTCAATATTCCTTTTTATAAAATCTTTATTACTCATTCCTTCTTTGATAAGTGATGCCATTTCTTCAACATTAGTTGGGTCAAAAGTAAACGCAGGATCTCCAATATCTTCTGGCAACGTAGTTGTGTTAGAACAAATAACAGGAATAGTTAACTGCATTGCTTCCAATAAAGGTCCACTCCTGGCCTCGTATAAAGAAGGAATTACAACCAACCTTGTTAGTCTATATAGCTCTACCAAATGCCCTTCCGGAATCAAACCAATGAAAAAAATTTGCTTTTCGAGTCCCGATTTTTTTATCGCATTTTCTATTTTTTTATAAAATGATGTTCGTTCACCCGTGCATACCAGGTTATAATTACACCCCTGTTCATTGAGTAATGAAATTGCATTCAAAAGATTAATGTGATTTTTATGCTCCCACGTAACGGCTGGATACAGGATAAAATTGTCAGGAAGCTTGTATGAGCTTATTACATTTTCCGTTTCCTTTTTTGAACCACTTTTAAAATCTACATAACCGCCTATATCTGCAACACTTATTTTCTTTCCTGCTGTTTCATAATATTTAACAATGTCCTTTTTGACAAAATTATGAGAAACGATTATATGATCTGAATCCTCGATCGCTTGTTTGTACAAAACGGATCTCCGTAATCTTTCTTTTGGACTAAAAAATTCAGGGAAATGCAGTTCCTGAATATCGTGCATTGTTATAATTACCGGAATACTTACTCTATATAAAGGAGAAATCTGAAATGGAACATGTAAAAGCTGAATATTTTCAATTTGAGCTATTTTATCAATTATTTTATACGGATTAAAAATCCTGCTTAATTTATTTAATATTCTAGAGCCTACGAACAAGTTCGAAGAATAAAAAAAGGAAGAAATATTTTCTCTATAAAAAAAATATTTGCTTTCCTTTATAGCGTGAAACTTAATCTTCGAGTTACTTTCAACATCAATTTTCTTCTTTTTGTCTTTTGATTCCAAATAAAAAAGGTGTATTTCTATAATTTCATCCATAGAAAGCAGATACCTCAGCAGACTTATTGAATAGCCATATATGCCTCCACTTGAAGGACCAATTCTCCCGATGTAGTATCCGATTTTAAAATTCACACGTCATTTATTAAATTCTCCATAAAAATTTTCTATGCATTTACAGATCTCCTTAATTTCAGTTTCCTTTAATGCAGGGTAACTTGGCAGACATACTCCACGCCAACCAAGATTTTCAGCCACCGGTAGTTTTTGGGACTGAATGGCGTACATAGGCATAGTATGAACTGGATAAAATGTTGGTCTGGTTTCTATACCACTTTTCTTAAGAAAATCTCTTAACCCTTCTCGTTCCTCAGCATCTTTAGTAAGAATAGAATACATCCAAAAATTATGCTTAACATTCTTTTGTGGCAAAAAAAGTTCCACTGGGATATTTTTTAAATATTTATTATAGCACGATGTAACTTTAACTTTAGCAGCAATTAATTCATCAGCCCTCTCCAATTGCGCAAGGCCAATGGCAGCACACATGTTTGTCATCCGATAGTTAAAACCGACGATATCGTGCCAGTATTCCCGGAACTTAGCTAATCCCTGTCCTTTTAAATGCTCCACCTTTTCAGAAAGCGTTTTATCATTGGTCACGACCATACCGCCCTCTCCGGTCGTAATGGTTTTGTTTCCGAAAAAACTAAATGCCGCTATGTCTCCAAACGTTCCGGTATCCCTTCCCCCGAATTTTGATCCAAAAGATTCAGCGCAATCTTCAATCAAAAACAAGTTGTTTTCCTTTGCAATTTTAATGAACTTGGTTACATCACAAGGATAACCATATAAATGAACGAGCATTATTGCTTTGGTTTTCGAGGTAATCTTTTTTTTAACATCTTCTGGATCAAGTTGCCATGTGTTTTTTAATGAATCGGCAAATACCGGTGATGCGCCCGTATACGTTATTGAATTAACAGAGGCAATATATGTAAAAGACGGCACGATTACTTCATCACCCTCTTTTAAACCCAATGCGGCAAGAGCCAGATGCAAAGCAACCGTCCCATTACAGGCTGCAGAAGCGTAACGAATATTTATGTATTTTGCGAATGAGCGTTCAAATTCATCAACAAATCTGCCTTTACCTGAAATCCAGGTGGAATCGACACATTCGATTAAATATTTTTTTTCATTTCCTGATAAATCCGGTTGATAAATTGGGATTCTATATGACATATATATTTTTTTATCTTATTGGATGATTTAATCAAACGCGCTTTTTCAATATTTCGTCAATGGTTTTAATAAGATTTAACACATTGTGTTCTGACAGGAAATGTCGTCGTCCAAGACCTATACCAATATGTCCATACACGTGTTCCGAGTTTACAAAGCTCCCGGAATAATTTTTACAAACTTTATCCAAATCTCCTTTATGAACCCAATCTTTCCAGGTATTATCTTTAAAAAAAGAGAGTCTGTTAATTGGTTCAAAATTTGCATGCCACACGGCAATATTATTTTTTTGAAAAAGTTCAAACAGTTTTATTTTTTTCATTCCAAGCCCGCATTCATCTATTTTAAGCACTAATTGCGAATAGGCATTATTATTTTTAGCACCAATTACAGAAAATCCTTTAACTGAGTCAAGATATGCAGTAAAGGTAAATATATTCTTCTCGATTTTTTTTAAAAATTGATCGTATCCACGAAGTTGTTCAAGGGCAATAGCAGCAAGAATTTCTGATATTCTTCCATTCCAGGACAAGACATTTTGATCTCTTGTTCCATACTCCTTATATCTATCGCCATAGTTTCTGATTGTTCTAAGTTCACGGGCTACAGCCTCATTATTAGTGACTATCATCCCTCCTTCTCCCGTTTGAAGAGGTTTTAAACATCCGAAAGAAAAAAAGCCAACGTCTCCAAAAGATCCAACCTTTTTTCCATTCCAAACGGAGCCCAGGCTAAGACAAGCATCCTCCAAGATAAATAATTTATGTTTTTTAGCTAGTGCACCTATCATGTCCATATTTTCAGCATTTCCCCACATATGAATTGGCATAATTGCTTTCGTTCTATCTGTGATCAGGGATTCGATACTTTCTTCTGAAAGCAGAAAAGTATCCAGTGAAATATCAGCAAATATGGGAGTGACCTGCGCATTTAAAATTGAAAAGGCATTTGCCACACAAGTGTCAACTTGGTGAATTACTTCATCTCCAGGTTTTAATCCTAAAGCTCTTAAACTCATCTGAATGGCCATTCCCCCCGTATTAACAGCAATAGCGTATTTAGATCCAATATATTCTGCAAATTTTTCTTCTAATTCTTCATGTTTTAAATTGCTGCCGTAACACATATTCCAGCCTTTTGAATAGAGAACCTCTTTTACTGCAATTTCCTCTGAATTTAACATTCTGGGATAAACACCTTCATCGAAGAACAACATTTTTTTTGCTGCACGATACGTGTAATAAGCTCTCGGAAATTTTTTAAAATAAAAAAGTAAAAACTGGACCAGTCTATTTATCATAATCAGAAAGAATTTCCGTTTCGCAAATTTAATCGTAAATTCGCCAAAACTTAAATTCTCTAATTTATAACTTTTTTATCATGAAGGTATTAATTCTTGGAGGCGACGGCTACTGTGGCTGGGCAACAGCACTGCATCTTTCATCCGAAGGCTTCGATGTGGCTATTGCCGATAATTTTCTCAGAAGATTATGGGATCATGAACTTGGCTCCCCTACCCTGACTCCTATTGCGACTCTTCCTGAACGCCTGCGTACCTGGGAAAAAGTTAGTGGTAAGGTGATTGAGTCGTTTGTGGGAGACATCACTAATTGGAATTTTATTTCAGATACAATTCGAAAATATCAACCCGACACCATTGTTCATTTTGCTGAACAAAGATCCGCACCTTATTCGATGATTGACCGAGAACATTCAGTTTTCACTCAGGTGAATAATGTTGTTGGCACCTTAAATGTGTTATACGCTATACGTGATTTTGTTCCTACCTGCCACCTTATAAAACTAGGAACGATGGGGGAATATGGTACTCCTAACATTGACATTGAGGAAGGATTTATAGAAATAGAACACAATGGACGAAAAGATCGTTTGCCGTTTCCAATGCAGCCTTCATCGATGTACCATCTTTCAAAACTTCACGATAGTAATAATATTCAATTTGCATGTAAAATCTGGGGGATACGTACAACTGATTTGCATCAGGGAATTGTCTACGGCACCATTATTTCTGAAACTGAAAAGGACGAAAAACTTATTAATCGGTTGGATTATGATGATGTTTTCGGGACTGTGCTGAATAGATTTTGCGTTCAGGCAGTTATTGGAATGCCACTAACCGTATATGGAAAAGGCGGACAAACCCGAGGAATGCTTGACATTCGGGATACTGTTAAGTGCATTAAAATTGCAATTATGAATCCTGCGAAAGAAGGCGAATACCGTGTATTTAACCAGTTTACTGAATCATTTAACATTAATCAGATAGCTGAAAAAGTTAAAACTGCAGGCGATAAAATCGGATTGAATGTAAAAATTAATCATTTGCAAAATCCCAGAGTAGAAAAGGAAGAACACTATTTTAATCCTAAAAATACATCTCTCCTGTCACTCGGGTTAAAACCTCATTACCTTTCAGAATCTTTATTTGATTCCCTTCTGAACGTTGTGGTTCAATATAAAGACAGAATAGACAATAGAATTATTGCGCCTAAAGTAAATTGGAGAAATACCCATAACACAAGAATTAATCTATCAGCTAAGGAATAACAACCTTCTGTCTAAATCGATTTCAAGTCTGGATATACATGGATCTTGCTCCGATAGTTTTATTTACATACAATCGCCCAATCCATACCAGAAAAACTCTTGAAAGTTTAATGGAGAATGAGCTATCCGGCAAGTCTCAACTTTTTATTTACGTTGATGGACCCAAGCCGAATGCATCTGAAGAAGTATTAAATAAAATTGCCGAGGTAAAAAAAGTGATTCGCGAAAAAAAATGGTGTCAACAGGTCACCATTACCGAGTTTCAAACTAATCGCACATTGCCGGTCACATTGGTCGAAAAAATAACAGAGATTACAAGCCAATACGATAAAATTATCGTTTTAGAAGATGACCATATTCTTTCAAAAGGATTTCTAACATACATGAATGAAGGGTTGGAATTATATAGAAACAAACCACCGGTAATGATGATTTCGGGCTATATGTTTCCTATAAGGATACATTTACCGGAAACTTTTTTTTTAAAAGGTCATTTAGGATGGGGCTGGGGAACATGGAAAAGAGCATGGTCATTATTCAACCCTTCCCCGGAAGAACTATTAAAAGAAGTTGAACAAAAAGGAATTCATGCGTTCAATCTGGATGGTTCTTCTGATTATTATGGCTTATTGAAAAAATGTGCAGAAGGTTCCTGGAAGTATTGGGATATTCGATGGGAAGCCAGTATTTATGTAAATAATGGGTTATGTTTATGTCCACGTTTATCCTTAATTAGAAACATAGGACATGACGGCAGCGGAGTAAATTGCGGAAGTAATCTGAATTATCAGAATCAAATTATTTCTGAAAAAATAAAGGTGATTCCTCAAAAAATAAAAGAAAACAAACAGGCAAGGAACGCCTTATCCAGACATCTGCGATCATTAACCAATACACTGACGCCTATTGATAGAATCAAATACCATTATTTTAGCCTTCTTTCTAAAATAACGGAAGGCCGAAAGATTATCTGAACCTATGGGTTTTCAAAATTAATGAACGGTTTTCCCATCTCATTGAAAGAAATTTTATTTATTTTTTCAATTTGACCTAACAAATATTTTGAAAATAATTCAGCCTCCTTTGCATCCAAATGTTCTCCATCACCCGGAAAATACTGACGCATTGGATCTGGCGGAATCCAATAAACATGATTATCTTTTAAGTAGCGTTTCAATAACCTTTTTTGTGATTCCATCCTGACCGAAGTAAAAATATCGGGATTCACAGGCATATAAAACAAAACCAACTTCGTATTGAAACTATTATAATAATCAATAAAATCATTCAATATTTCAATGTTCTTAATTACTTTTAAACTATCTACATTTTCCGAATAGGTACTCAACAAATCTTTATGTATTAGAAATTTGGTATCATTACCCCGCCGGGTTTCATTTTTGAAACTGTCAATCTTTTCAGGAATACCTTTGCTACCGCTATTTCGGATCATATATTCCATCTTTATACATGCAGAACCTAGAATAGAAAATGGTTGATTTGATTCCAATAACGCCGGAAATACTTTCTTTAGATGATATAATAAAGGCCGAGAAAGATTATTAACAAATTTATCATCAATACTCAAATCTAAAATATTCATTTCAATGAGTATGATTTTAGGACGGTCCCCTTTTTTTTTAATTAACTCAAGTCCCGTAAATGCGCTTTTCCCACTGAAAGATAAATTATAAGAATTTTCGGGAAAAGAATCCAGACTTAATCGCTGACTCATAGAAGACCCAGTTATTATTAAATCATATCTATTTCTACTGGAGAAAAAAAATTGTTCTGCAGAAACATAATTTAACTGCTGAGTGTTTTGAAAATAGACCTTTTTAGGAGGAAATAGCAACAACAGCAAATTGTAAAGAATGAAAAATAAAAGAAATAGTTTAAACGTCTTACTTATCATTCCTCAAAATTGAAAATATATAAATTCACCTTGAAAACCAGGGTTAGTTATTATCAAAAAAAGCATTCCTGCATAAATTAAATATTCGTTTCTAAGAATGAAATTTCTTGTTTGATATTTTAAAAGTATATGCGTTATATAATAAAAAATAACCGGTAAAGAATACAATAGAATGTAAATATTAAATTTCACAAAATAAAAATGCTTGTAAGAATTATTAATGAATGCTTTAACAAATAAAATGACCTGATCAAAATCAGGCAGTTTAAATAACAACCATGCAAATGAAACACATGAAAAAACAATTATTGTTTTTAGTATTTGCAAAGGTAGAGTTTGCTTAAGCTTCCATCCTCCGCGAAAGAATCTTTCCAGAACTAGCAACAATCCATGAAAACTTCCCCAAATAGCATAACTCCAAGCGGCACCATGCCACAAACCACCTAAAAACATAACAATCATCAGATTTAAATAGGTGCGAGCTCCGCCCTTTCGACTTCCTCCCAAAGGAATGTATAAGTATTCCTTCAGCCAACTTGACAAAGAAATGTGCCATCTTTTCCAAAATTCAGAAAAAGACCCGGACAGATAAGGAAAATTAAAATTTTCAGGCAATTCATAGCCAAATAATCCCGCAAGACCTAAAGCGATGAAAGAATATCCCGCAAAGTCAGCAAAAATCTGGATCGAATAGCCATATAAAAGAATAAGTAATGATCCCGTCGGAAGGTCTGAAAAATAAGGATAAATCATAAATACAGTGTGTTCTTTTAGATTATCGGCAATGACAACTTTCAAAAAGTAACCGAGAACAAGCCTTTTGAAAACTAATTCGATATTTATATTCTTCTTTTCTTTATATCCAATCTGAAACAAAAAATCATGCGCTTTAACAATCGGACCTGCAATGAGTTGAGGAAAAAAAGACTTATAAAACGCAATGTTAGTAAAGTGATTTACGATGGAACCAGAGACCAATTTACTATGGTCCCCACTTTTTTCCGGCTTATCTCTAAAAACATCCACGACTAAACTAATTCCTTGAAATGTGAAAAAAGAAATCCCTATTGGAAGAGGAATAGTAACTAAAAAATCGTAAAGGAAGCCTTGTTCGTTTCTTGAAATAAACGTCCTGGCAATCAGGGGACTATATTTAAAAATAAAAAGGATAAGTAAATTCAACACTACTCCCGAAACAGCCCAAAATTTCTTATACCTCTGATTTCCATAAACAATTAAATAACTAGATGTTGAATTAATAATTATCGAAACCAAAAGCAATAAGAGCAAAGCCGCGTTGTTAAAAGCATAAAAAATAAAACTGGCAATAATCAAAATAAAAATTTGCTTTTTTCTAAAAAAAGGAAGATAGTAAATAATAAAAAGAAAAACCAGAAAGATTACAAACTCATAACTATTAAACAACATATTAATATAAATTATCTAAGTATTTTTCTTAAAATTTTAACAAGAGGAATAGGTAAAAGTATGGCGACGACGTCAAACTTATATAATTTCAATTCAAAATATATTTTAGGACAAAGGCGTCTTGTTTGACTTGTAATTCTTCTGACATATTGAAAGTTTAAATTCTCATAATGATGATTTATTCCATTTGAAATATGATAACATATGGATTTACAAACTTGTTCCTTAGTAAATTTTGAGGTTATTTGAATTAATCCTGCACCTTTGGTGTATAATTCGACTTCTTTTAATATTTTAATATACGTTTCATTATCTTCCACCGAGTTTATAAACCTGGTAAATGAATAGTTCCAATCCGCATAGAATTTTTTTGTTGAAGTGGCTGTTTTTGAATTCGTATGTAGTCTATAATATGCAAGAATATCACTTATACCAATAAAATTATAATTATTACAGGCTATTCTAAGGTATAAATCATAATCCATACCAAAATTTAATTTTTCATCAAGATAGCCCAGCTTATTAAGAATTTCACGTTTAAAAAATGTACTTGGCTGAGGTGTAATTATTTTACCAATTCCCCGATCTCTGTCAAACGCTAAGTCTATCTTAGAAATAAGTAGCACATTTTCACTACTAAAATTGTCTTTAAATAATTGTGTATTTCCGTACAAGACATCTATCGTTTTATTTTTTTGGAAATGAGAAGCAACAATTGATAACGCACCGGGTGTAAGAATATCATCACTGCATATCCAGTTTACTATTTCCCCAGAAGCTACTTTAAATCCTTTATTAATTGCCTCCGTCTGACCAGAATCCTTTTCGCTTATCCAATATTTAATAGATGATTCATGTTTTTTTATGATTTCGATTGAATTGTCAATACTCCCTCCATCAATAACAATAATCTCTTTGTATTCATAGTTCTGATTAATGATTGATAAAATAGTCTCCTCTAAGAACTCGGATTGATTATAAGACGGAATAATAACAGATATTAGAGGGTTAAACATTGTTAAGAAAAATAACGTTAATTCGGTTTGCTATAAAGTTATCGCTTTGTAGTTGTTTTTATGCATTTTTATACTTTTTTCTTTCAGAGTACGGGCACTTTTTAGTTCAGATTAGTATCTTCGTCCCTGATGTTCAAATTATTCAACTTAAAGTACGGGTGGTATCTAAAAGAATATTTATTGTTTAAAAATCTGAGCCGGTCGAAAAAGAGATTTTCATTTTCCTATTCCGATAAATATCCTTGTTTAAAGGATAATACAAAAAATACAGAATTTGACCGGCATTACATTTATCATCCCGCATGGGCTGCAAGGATATTAAAACAAACGAATCCGTGTGAGCATATTGACATTTCATCAACGCTCCACTTTTGTTCCATTGTGTCAGCATTTATTCCCGTAAAATATTATGATTACCGACCCGCCTCAATAAACCTGACAAATCTTTCCTCAGATAAAATCGACTTAACAAATTTGTCCTGGGACGACAACTCTGTCAATTCTTTATCCTGCATGCATACTATAGAACATATCGGATTAGGAAGATATGGAGATCCTTTGAATTATGATGGTGATTTGATTGCAATAAAAGAACTGGCAAGAGTATTGGCATTTAATGGAAATTTGCTATTTGTTGTTCCAATTGGCAGTGAAGCAATTATTCAATTTAATGCACATCGGATTTATACAAAAGAACTTATTCTGGAGATCTTTGGAAAC
>Ga0206820_1109_pt1 | contig 14901 bp, 14 predicted proteins | sample Alteio_BWOrgCont_84_FD_152857 | JGI IMG/M metagenome (GOLD analysis project Ga0206820, IMG submission 152857) | Enriched cells from forest soil in Barre Woods Harvard Forest LTER site, Petersham, Massachusetts, United States -... | ecosystem: Environmental > Terrestrial > Soil > Temperate forest >...
ATCATCGTTCCTAAAAAGATTGTGAATATTGTAATGTAACGATACCATGGGTCGCATTACTTTATTCTTGTTTTTGTTTTCAGCCCTTTTCAATGATGGCGAGAAAGCGAAACTTCGTACGTTCAATCACGATGCTTTCAAACGCGGAGAAATGCTTAAGTACCGTATGCACTATGGATGGATAGATGCGGGCTGGGTCAGTATCGAAGTAAAAAATGAAGCCCGTGAAGTAGGGGGCCGCAAAACATTTCACTTTGTCGGTATAGGAGAAAGCCAGGGTGCTTTTGACTTTTTTTTCAAAATACGGGACCGGTACGAAAGCTATGTGGATGAAGAAACGCTGGCTCCCTGGATTTTTGTCCGGAGGGTAAATGAAGGAGGATTTATTATTAATCAGGATTATATTTTCGACCAGTACAAAAAGAAAGTAGATACGGGTAATAATAATGTGTATGACATACCGGATTATTGTCAGGATATGACCTCTGCCTTTTATTATGCCCGTTGCCTGAATTACGATAATGCAAAAGAAGGGGATGTTTTTACCATCAACAGCTTTGTCGACAAAGAAGTTTTTCCGATTAAGATACGTTACGTAGGCCGCGAAACGATTGACTCCGATGTCGGAAAAATTAAGTGCATCAAATTCCATCCCATTTTACAAAAGGGTAGGATTTTCAAACACGAAGAAGACCTGAATGCATGGATCAGCGATGATAAAAACCATATACCCATCCGTGCACAAGCAAAAATTCTCGTGGGTTCTATTAAAATGGATCTCATGAGTTACGAAAACCTGGCAACCCCCCTGGCAAAAATTGAATGAGATGGACTTGCAAACTGTTTACCATAACTCTCCGATCGGTCTGATAAAAATCAGTGGTAATTCTGAGTATGTTTCGGCTATTCTTTTTTGCGAGGAAGAAATCATTCCAAGCCAAACTTCTTTTAGCCTTCCTCCTATTTCCGAATGCAGGAAACAGCTGGACGAGTATTTTGAGGGCAAGCGAAAGCTATTTGACTTTCCAATGCAACAAGCGGGAACCGACTTTCAGCAATCTGTCTGGGCAGCGCTTCTGCAAATTCCTTTTGGGAAAACCATCAGTTACCTTGAATTATCAAAACAGATTGGAAATACCAAAGCTATCCGGGCAGTTGGAACGGCAAATGGCCGGAACGCATTAAGCATCGTCGTACCCTGTCACCGGGTAATCGGAAGTAATGGAAAACTAATCGGCTATTCCGGAGGTTTAGCGCGAAAAAAGAACCTGTTATTGCACGAAGCAGCTCATACGCTGCGAACAACTACCCTTTGGTAATTTCAAAAATTACTCCCTATATTCACGATCATAAATTATTACTGCATGGAATTAAAACCTGAAATTATCGATCGTCTGAAAAAGCTGGACGAGAAGTACGAAACAATGGGACAAAATCTCGTGTCCTACCTGGATGGACTTTTGTACGCCGATTACCTCACTTATTGGGATTATATTCACCTGGATACCTTACTTAGCCTGCAAACACCTAAGACCAGCATCCCGGATGAACACATCTTTATTATGTATCACCAGATAACCGAATTGCATTTCAAACTGGTGCTCCATGAATTGAAGCAACTCTCGTTAAACCCGGAACTCAAATCGGCCGATTTACTGAAAACACTCAGCCGGATCAACCGATATTTTAATGCATTAATTGATTCTTTCGATATTATGGTGGATGGAATGGATCCGGCTCAGTTTCATAAGTTCCGCATGTCCTTATTGCCCGCAAGCGGTTTCCAAAGCGGACAATACCGCATGATTGAAATTTATTGCACCGAGTTTATACATCTGATTTTGCAGGAACAGCGTTCTAAATTTTCCGGTTATCCAACGGATTCGATGATTGAACAAATGTATCCACATATCTATTGGCAGACGGGAGCGACTGAACTTGCTTCCGGCAAAAAAACGTTAACACTGAAACAATTCGAACTAAAATATTCGACGGAGCTGATCCGTTTGGCAAAACAGTGCCGGGTGGGCAACCTATGGGTGCGCTATCAGTCTCTTCCGGAAGCTGACCGGCAAGACTCAAAGCTGATCAATGCTTTAAAAATACTGGATCTCAATGTGAACGTTAACTGGCCCCTCTCTCATTATAAATCTGCCGTCCGGTATTTGCAGGGAGATCCGGAAGATATTGCAGCTACAGGCGGTACTAACTGGCAGAAGTATTTACCTCCGCGTTTTCAAAAACGTATTTTCTATCCTGAACTGTGGAGCAAAGAGGAAATTGAAAACTGGGGTAAGAATTGGGTCAGATCGGTTGTTTTTAAGGAAGCGAATAGCGAGTGAATAGGCAATAGCGATTAGCGAATAGGGGGTATGATGCTATGTATTGTTTCCCTAATCCCTATTGGCTATTCGCTATTGGCTATTCGCTATTGCCCATTCCCTATTCGCTCAATAGCTTCTTCCGCTGCCATCTGCTCTGCTCGTTTTTTTGAATAGTGTTGGCCGCTGCCTTTGATTTCATTATTAAAAATAAGTTCTACCAGGAACTGCTTATCCATTCCTTGTCCAATCTCTTCTTTGATACGGAACTCAAAGGAAACTTTTTCTTTTTGAGCTAATTCAATTATTTTGCTTTTGAAATCTGTTTCCTTTTGTTCGATTTCTTCCATATCTAAATGAGAAGAAATAATTCGTTCCACAAAAAATTTTCGGGTTGTTTCATATCCCTTATCCAGGTATATCGCACCGATCAGCGCCTCAAAAGCATCTCCATTTACAGAAGAATTACGCATTCCACTTTCGCCGTTGATTTCCACAAATAAATTAATTCCTAATTTTTTCGCGACTTGATTGTGCCGGCTCCGGCTAACGATCCTGGAGCGCATCTTGGTCAGGAAGCCCTCGTCTTTAAGCGGGAACCTCATGAATAAATAATCCCCCACAATGGCACTGATCACCGCATCCCCCAGAAATTCGAGTCGTTCATTGTTGGGCTGTTTTTTGTCCTTGCAGACCGAACGATGGCGAAAGGCTTGTTTATATAATTCTATATTGCCGGGATAGAACCCCAGCAGATTTTTCAGAGAATGCTGCAGCTTTTTCTCGCTGGAAAAATAGACTCTTAGGGTGTCAAAAAGGTTAAGCAATGAATTTTTTTACAATAACCGAAGCGTTATGTCCTCCAAAGCCAAAGGTATTGCTAAGCGCGGCACGAACTTCCCGCTTTTGAGCCTTGTTAAAAGTAAGGTTAAGTTTGTTGTCCAGTTCAGGATCATCACTGAAATGGTTGATGGTAGGAGGAACAATATCCTGTTTAACAGATAAGATACAGGCCATGGCTTCCACTGCTCCTGCAGCACCCAGCAAATGACCGGTCATCGATTTGGTCGAACTGATGTTTAGCTTATACGCATGTTCCTGAAATACTCCCAGGATCGCTTTCGTTTCTGCTATGTCTCCCAAAGGGGTAGATGTTCCATGAACATTTACATAATCAATTTCTGAAGGTTGCATATCCGCATCATTCAAAGCAGAACGCATAACATTCAGCGCTCCTAATCCTTCCGGATGAGGAGCTGTAATATGATACGCATCTGCACTCATCCCTCCTCCTGCAATTTCGGCGTATATCTTCGCTCCACGTTGAAGTGCGTGTTCGTATTCCTCCAGTATGATGCAGCCCGCTCCTTCACCCAATACAAAACCGTCCCGGTCCTTATCAAAAGGACGGGAAGCTGTTTCCGGGGAATCATTCCGCACCGAAAGTGCATGCATGGCATTGAATCCACCCACACCGGCAGGATTCACAGCCGCTTCCGATCCGCCGGCAATAATGATATCGGCCATGCCTAAACGAATGTAATTAAAGGAGTCTATCAGTGCATTTGTTGAACTGGCACAAGCTGAACAAGTTGTGAAATTAGGCCCACGCAAGCCAAAGCGTATGGAAATGTGACCGGAACAAATGTCCGCAATCATTTTGGGAATAAAAAAAGGATTGAAACGCGGGGTCCCATCTCCCCTGGCAAAAGTTGCGCATTCTTCGTAGAAAGTTTCCAGACCGCCAATTCCCGAACCCCAGATCACACCTGCACGGTCAGGATTGAATTTCGCATTTTTTAAATCCGCATCTGTAAAGGCCTGCGTTGCTGAGGCTATCCCATATTGAGAATAAGCATCCAGTTTGCGGCCTTCCTTACGGTCAAAATATTCCTCAATTTTAAATCCTTTTACTTCACAGGCAAAACGGGTCTTGAATTTAGAAGCGTCAAAACGGGTAATAGGCGCAGCCCCACTAACTCCGGCTAAAAGATTGTTCCAATAATCCGCAACCGTATTTCCAAGCGGTGTGATTGCACCAAGTCCCGTAACTACAACACGTTTTAAATTCTTCATAAAAACAGGTGACGTGTTAAATATTATAAGTTATACGATGGAGCAATCCAAATGGTTGCGGCTTCAACATATAACTTATAATTTGCCTGCCTAGGCAGTATGTAAAAATATTACTTAACGTTCGCTTCTATGTAAGTAACGGCTTCGCCAACAGTACTTATTTTTTCTGCCTGATCATCCGGGATAGCAATATTGAATTCTTTTTCAAATTCCATGATCAGCTCTACGGTGTCCAATGAGTCCGCACCTAAATCATTGGTGAAACTTGCCTGTGGGGTCACTTCTTTTTCGTCCACACCTAATTTATCCACAATGATTAATTTTACACGAGATGAAATGTCTGCCATTTTTATAAGTTTTAGATTAAATCAGCTGCAAAGATACTTTTATGAAAGCAATAACAAAAAAAAATCGTTTTTTTTAATCCAGCTCTTTGGCACTTAGTTATTTGAAAATGAACAGATTGTGAAAAAAGCCCCTTTTTGGCTACAGATTTATGTAAATTGCAGGCCTCTATGAACCGACCCATACGTGTTTTAGTTGCGAAAGTTGGACTTGATGGCCATGACCGGGGCGCCAAAGTGATCGCTTCCTTTCTCCGGGACGCAGGGATGGAAGTAATTTATACGGGCCTGCGCCAAACCCCCGAAATGGTCGTGAATGCGGCCTTACAGGAAGATGTGGATGTGATCGGCGTGAGCATACTTTCCGGCGCTCACAATACGGTATTTCCAAAGTTATTGCAGCTTATGAAAGAAAAAAAATTAAGCGATGTATTACTCACCGGTGGAGGTATTATTCCGGATGCTGATATGAAAAAGCTGAACGATCTTGGAGTGGGAAAACTATTTCCTCCCGGGACGGATACAAAAGAAGTTGTGAATTATATAACGAATTGGGTAAAAGAAAACAGGAAACTGTTATAAACCCGATAAATTACAACAATACGATGCAAGAAGATTTTACCCCGGTGTATATTGCCTACCATAAACCCAAGGGTATTATCTGCACTTCTGAAAAAATAGCTAATAATATTCTGGATGCCATTCAGCATCCGGAGAAAATTCTCCCGGTAGGAAGGTTGGATAAAAACTCAGAAGGGTTGATCTTATTAACGAACCATGGAGCTATCATTGATAAAATTACGAACGCCCGGTACGGACATGAAAAAGAATACATTGTAACATTGAACCTGCCCGTACGCAGGCAATTTTTGAAGGAAATTTCTGCAGGTATTCTTGTGCAAGGTGAAAAAACCAAACCCTGTGCAGTTAGTTTAGAACCAAACGCCAAACGCATTTTCAGGATTACCCTAACTCAGGGACTTAACCGGCAAATACGGCGTATGTGTACAGCGTATGACTATCAGGTCATCAAATTACAACGCGTACGCGTGATGAATATTCAATTAGGTAAACTAAAACCAGGCGAATGGAGGAATTTAACACAAGATGAGCTAGCTGTATTATTCGCTGCATTCTAGACAAAAGGGTGCTTGTGTCAAAAAACTGATTACATTTGATATCCTTCGTAATAAGGGGATTCAATGTCCAATTTTGTTTTGAAAGAGAGTGATAATACGCCGAAAGTAGTTTTCGACTCAGAGAAGAATGTTTTTGAATTTACCGGATCTTCTCATCCCGAAAACCCCGCAATGTTTTATAACCCTATTCTAAAATGGATTGAGGGGTACGCGAAGAACCCGAACAGATCGACGAAAATTTCTTTCCGGCTGGACTACTTTAATTCCTCTACAGCCAAATATCTTCTTAGTATTGTCTGGGGATTTGAAAAGATTCAAAAATCGAATCCTGCCAATAAAGTAGAATTTATCTGGTATTATAAAGAAGCAGACCTGGATGCTTGTGCTTCAGGTGAACGTTATGCACAATTAACCACCGCAGAATTCCGCCTAGTAAAATTTTAAATGTCAAGAAAATCAAAAAATAAATCCAACAAGGTATACTTGTTCGAAGAAGTGCTCGCCGTGTTTAAAAAAACACCCGGCAAATCGTATAACTATAAACAGGTATCTTCCGCGCTGAATATCACCGAGGAAATTCAACGGCAACAAATCAATGCCTTGCTTTCTGAACTGGTACAAAAAGAGCTGATCGAAGAATCCGAACGGGGCAAATACAGAGCGAAAGGTACGGTACGCAGGGTCGTTACCGGAAAGGTAGATTTGACGACTTCCGGAGCTGCATATGTAATTTCAGATGAATTGGAGAATGATGTTTACCTGGCAGCGAAATTTGCGAAGGGCCTACTGCAGGGAGACACGGTAAAAGTAGTTTTATTCCCCGATCGCAGAAGCGGAAAACATGAAGGAGAAGTAATTGAGGTCATTAAACGTGCCCGTAACGAGTTCGTGGGAACCATACAGCTCTCTCAGCGATTTGCCTTTTTAGTTCCTGCCGGTCATAAAAACGGAGTAGATATTTACATCCCTCTTGATAAATTGTCCGGAGCAAAAGACGGACAAAAAGCCATTGCCCGCATTACGGAATGGCCGAAAAATGCGGTGAATCCCATCGGAGAAATAATCGATGTGCTCGGAAATGCCGGAGAAAACAATACAGAAATGAATGCCATATTATCCGAGTATGGTTTGCCGTATGAATTTCCAAAAGAAGTGGAAAAAATGGCCGATTACATTCCAACAGAAATATCGGCCGGGGAAATTGCAAAACGCAGGGATTTCCGGAATGTTACAACATTTACGATTGATCCTGTTGACGCAAAAGATTTTGACGATGCACTTTCGATACAAAAAGTAAAAAATGGAAATTGGGAAATCGGAATTCACATCGCCGATGTATCTCATTACGTAAAGGAAAAGTCTGTGATTGATGTGGAAGCATTTTCCCGTGCTACTTCTGTTTACCTGGTAGACCGTGTAGTGCCAATGCTCCCCGAGATATTATCGAACAATGTCTGTTCACTACGTCCACATGAAGACAAACTTTGTTTCTCTGCTGTCTTTGAAATAAACGAAGAAGCCCAGGTGGAAGCTCAATGGTTTGGACGTACCATTATCCATTCCGACAAACGCTACTCTTATGAAGAAGCTCAGGACGTTTTGGAAGGTAAAGAAGATATCTTCCAAAACGAGTTGCTGACCCTGAACAAATTAGCGAAAAAACTTCGTGCAGAACGCATGCGCAAAGGAAGTATCGCCTTTGAAAAAAGTGAAGTGAAATTTCACCTGGATGAAGTCGGTAATCCCACGGGAGTTTACTTCAAACACATGAAAGACTCCAATCAATTGATTGAAGATTTCATGTTGCTTGCTAACAGGAGGGTTGCAGCCTTTATCGGAGACAGAAAGGGCACGGCAGAATCGGCCAGCGACAAGCGGGAAACGGAAAACCGGAAATTAACATCCGAATTACCTTTCGTCTATCGCATACATAATAAACCGGATGAAGGAAAGTTGGCCGACCTGGGGGGGTTTATTGAAAAATTTGGTTACAAGTTAAACCTGAAGGGAGACAAGGCAACAGTTGATTCGCTTAACAAATTGCTGAAGGACGTGGAAGGAAAAAGTGAAGCAAATGTCATTTCGTTGCTGACCATACGGACCATGGCGAAAGCCATCTATTCCACAAAAAATATCGGACATTACGGATTAGGATTTTCTTACTATACTCATTTTACCTCACCCATACGTCGTTACCCGGATGTGATGGTGCACCGTTTATTGCAACACTACCTGGAGGGAGGTAAACCGGCAGATGCCGAAGAACTGGAGCTGGCCTGTAAACATTCCTCCGATATGGAAAAGCTGGCAGCAGATGCCGAACGCTCTTCCATTAAATACAAGCAGGTTCAATTCTTACAGAACAGAGTTGGAGAGCAATTTGAAGGCATGATTTCCGGCGTTACGGAATGGGGCATTTTTGTTGAATTAAATGAAAACCACTGTGAAGGAATGGTTCGCATTCGGGATATAAAAGATGATACTTATTATTTTGATGAGGAAAATTACTGTCTGGTAGGACGCCGGCATAAACGGACCCTGCGCCTTGGAGATCCTCTGCGCATCGAGATAAAAGGTGCTAATCTTATCAAAAAACAACTTGACTTTGCCTTAGTTGAACAATTGCAGAAAAAATCTCCTGAACAAAAACAAGAAAATAAACCCAAAGACAAATCGCCTGTAAAAAACAAGAAGCGCGACAAAGGCGCTAATTTCAGTGAGGAGTGGGGCTTTGAGGTGTAAATCCGTTTAATGCATCTCGTCTAAGGATTGGTTCCCTGAGATTTTTATAACATATTCAATCGGCCTACCAATTCTTCTTTATACGATCCCCCGATAGGGATTTCTTTCTTATCGTCTTCCATTATTAATACGTTGTGATCGATCGCAACGATTTTATCAATCAGCACGATAAATGAACGGTGGACACGAATAAAATCCAGCTTGGACAATTTTTCTTCGATGTTTTTCATGGTTGAAAGGACTGTGTAGCGTGCATTTCCGGTATTAATGATCACATAATCTTTCAGGGCTTCCACAAAATAGATTTCCTTGGTACGGATTTTAACCATCTTCGAGTTCGATTTTACAAACACCACACCTCTCTCTTCTTTTCCTTCAACGAGTGAATACAACATGTCCCGCTCTTTCTTCACTTCCTTTTCCTTCCCATGTTTATAAATGGCAACCTCAATCGCCGTATGCAGGTCTACTTCCTTAAACGGTTTTATAATATATCCATGCGGCTCCGTTACTTTTGCCTTGTTGAGTGTGTTTTCATCCGCATAGGCGGTCAGGTATATCACCGGTATATCATATTTTTTCTTTATCTGGGCCGCCGCTTCTATACCGCTGATAGATCCCTTCAGCATGATATCCATCAAAACGATGTCCGGTTGCGTTTCTTCCATCAACTTAAGTGCCTGTTCACCACTTGGCGTGGTCCCCATAACAGAATAGCCAAGTTTTTTAAGACTGTTTTGAATATCTTTGGCAACAATGCTTTCATCTTCTACTACTAAAATGTTGATTTTCGACATGGTATGATCAGTTTACATTCCGTTTATTAAAAGTTACTATATATTTTGTGCCTTTTTTGTTTTCAAGACTAATGGTTCCTCTGAGCTGACTTACTAAAACCATTACCAATTGAAGGCCCAGCGATTGTGTGTTTCTATAGTCAAGTCCTTTGGGAAGTCCAGAACCATTATCGGAAATTGTCAATCGAACATTTTCTTTTTTATCTACTTCTATGGTAATGATTAAGATGCCATTTGATTTCTTTGTAAACGCATACTTCAATGCGTTAGACATCAATTCATTAATAACAAGCCCGCAAGGAATTGCGAGGTCTAAGTTAAGAAAAACATTGTCTATTTTTTGTTTAAGTCTGATTTTCTTACCCTTGGGCCGGTAGGAGAGTAACAGGTTGTTGGAAATATTCTGGACGTACTCTGAAAAATTGACACTTGTAAAATCCTTGGTCTGGTATAAACTTTCGTGAATAAATGACATTGATTTGATCCGGTTCTGACTCTCTTTTAAAAGATCGATCGTTTTTTTATCCGCCACATAAGATGACTGCAAATTAAGAATACTTGAAATAACCTGGAGATTGTTTTTGACCCGGTGATGTACTTCTTTCAGCAACACTTCTTTCTCTTTTAAGGACTGTTTTATTTTTTCCTCCGCAAGTTTCTTTTCCGTAATATCATGTCCTATACCCGATACTTCTTTGACCTTTCCTTTTTCGTCAAAAATGGGATTAAGAAAAATTTCTCTCCAGACAGGAATACCCTGTTTATTTTTTAAATTGGTTTCAAAATGCTGGGACTTACCATCAAAAGCAGCCTTAAATTTTTTATTCCAGAATTCATTATACTCCTTCGTTGAAATAAACTTTCCTTTATTAAGGACACTTTTTATGGATGGGCGTCTGCCATAAGCATCCTGCATACTTTTTGCGAAATTTTCATTGAAAGAGGTAAGTGCCATTTGTTTATTAACGGTCCAGACAAGATGCGAACTGCTTTCAATAATAGAATTCAACTTGGCCGATTGCTCCTTGTATTGTTCCTTACTTGCACTTAATTTATCTTCTATTTTTTTTCTTTCTTCGATTTCTTTCTTAAGCGCTTTGTTGGTTTCTTCCGAAATTTTATAACGAGTCCTTTCTCTGGATAGCTGTTCCTGAAAATCAATATCATGATAGACCACCAGGATCGCTTTCTTTTCCTGATAATCAATCAGAACAGGCTTATACTCAATCTCTACGACAGAACCATCGCCCCGGAGAACATTCATTTTAATAAAAGGCAGGTCATGACCGCCTTTTAACAAAAATCCATTTTCCCGAATTTTACGGTGTTGGCCAGGCAACGCAAAATCAAAGATTGATTTTCCAATAAACTCCTTGGGCGAATCAATACCTACGATGCGATGTGCACTTGGGTTAGCAAATAGAATTTTCCCCTTTTCGTCCAGAATAAAAATCCCATCCGGTGACTGCCGGATGAGATTTTCATAATCGTCTTTAACCATTTTCAATTTTCGTTCATACTCTTTTCTGTCCGAAATATCACGAATAGCAACAACTCTGGCTTTTTTGCCTTTATAGGTAAATTGTTTTGCATTGATTTCAGCGAAAAACTCAGAGCCGTCCTTCCTCAAGGCCCTTGTTTCATACGGTTTCTGAATTTCAGCACGTACCTGTTCCTGTAAAAAATGCCGATCCTCAGCCACTGCCAGTTCGAATGCCGACATGTTAAGTAATTCCTCCGGAGAATAACCCAACATGTTGCAACACGTCTCATTAAAGTCTATTATCTTTCCATTTTCATGTATTAAAACTGCTTCGAACGAAGCCTCTGACAAGCTTCGGAATCTTGCTTCACTTTCTTTTTCCAGCTCCTGGACTTTTCGTCTGTCTGAAACATTCCTGAACACCAGTGCCCGGGCCTTCAATCCTTTATAGGTGATGTCCTGAGCTTTTATTTCGCTTTCCATTTTAACCCCACCATTTGTTATGATATTCAACAGATAACTATTCTTATCCTTCCGAACATTTGTAGCAGCAAGCTGAGCTAAGTCTTCCGGAGATATAAAGTCGTAGGCTTTCCTGCCGATCAATTCTTTTTCCCCGTAACCTAATATTTTACACCCTGCACTATTAATTTCTCTGATTTCCTGATTTTCAAGAATGACAATCCCCTCCAAAGAAGCTTCGGAAAATTTCATGTACCGGTCATTCAACTCATCTATCTTAAGGCGGAGTTTACTTATTTCTTCAACCAGTTCATCACTGCTCTTTTTTTTCGGAAACATCTGTTATTTTTTTTCTGTTTCCTCCTGGGTGGGTTTCACTTTTACGCCATCAAATTTTATTTCCACATCATCTTTGTACAAAATTGTTAATTGTTTAATCCCTTCTTCATTATAATATTCCCAATTGCCGTCTTTTCTTCCGACAGTGTATTTTCCTTCTTCTTTTACTTTTCCATTGGGATAATAATAAATATGTTTACCATCCGGATTTCCATCTACAAAATTACCTTCAAAACGAATTTTTCCGCTGGGTGTATAAAAATGCTTCCAGGTTCCATCCCTTCTATCTCCTTTGTAGTTTCCTATTTCCTTATAATCACCCATTTCATAAACCCATTCGCCTTCCTTTTGTCCATCCAGGTATTGTCCCTTAGTAATCACTTTACCCGCATCATCGTATTCCGTGGTTGATCCATCCAATGCATCATTTAAATAGTTTTCTTCCCGCAGGAGATTTCCGTTATCATAATACCAATCCCAAACTTGTTGAGCTTCTCCTTTTTTATCATATTTCCCTTTTTGTTCCACTTTTCCATTGGGATAATAAAACACCCATTCACCAATTCTTTTTCCGTCTTTGTATACTCCCTGTGCTTTTAGCTGGCCATTCGGGTGATATTCTTTCCAGGGCCCCTGCTCCTTATTTGCTTCATCGTAAAGCCCTTCTCCCACCAGTATACCATCTTTGAATATTTTAGAGCTAGTTATTTTTCCATCTATGGAAAATTCCCGGAAAGTTCCTTCCGGAATACCATTTTTATAGGTTCCCGAAGATTTAATAAAACCACCTTCATAATAATCCGTTTTCGTATCCAGTTTTGCCAATTCCGGTGCGTCCTCGATTAGTTTACCATTGTTATATTTTGTAGTATTCTGAAGATTTCCATTGATGTTATATTCTTTCAGATAACCATTTTTCAAATCGTTCAGGTAGGTACATTCATTTTTCAAATTTCCGTTTGGATAAAATTCCTTCCATACATTTTGTTTCAATCCATCTTTATCCCTCCTGTTTATCTTTTCCTGCTTTTTTACAAATCCTGACCGGTATTCCGTCAGCGTAATAATTGTACCGCTTGTGTCATATTCAACACCTTGACCTTCTTCCCGTCCATCTTTAAACGGAATCAATTGTTTTAACTGACCACTTTTATAATAAATTTTTGTAGCACCTTGTTTTATATCATTCTCATAATTTTCCTCTGACACCAGAAATTTTTGCTTAGCATCATAGTTTTTTCTTAACCCATTTTTCTTCCCATTCTTATAATAATATTCCAGTACCAGGTTACCTTCATCCGTATAAAATTTCCAGGTGCTGTCCAACTGAAAAAATTTCCGGTTACCCTCTGATTTCAATTGTCCGTTTTCAAAATATGTTTTCCAATATCCATCCGGCTTTCCTTCACGTATCGTTCCCTCACTGGATAGCGTCTTGTTATCATAATAAAATTTAGTATACCCATTTTGACCGGAAGCTTCCTGTGGCTGAGAATACAGGGTTGACATTGCCGCCAAACAACAACTGATTATCCAACTAATTTTAAAACGATCTAACAGCATTTTTCTTTTTTGAGTTTGCTAATCTCTGCAAATAAATTCAAACTTGATTTTTATTTTTAACACTAAACAGTATAGTATAATTATATATTTTATTTTAAAATAAATTATGTTGTTATAGTAGTAGTGTTAATACGGTTGTAAAAAATAATCTATTTATAGTACTTATCCGGATAAATGGCTTTAGCCTTACTTTATGAACACTTTATAAATAAATAGATTATTGATTATTAAGTAGTTAATGGTTTATTAAAAAGTGGTGTATAAGTATTAACGTTTATTAATTTTTATCATTCTTTGAAAAAAAACTGTTTATTAGTTGTTCATCTTACACTGAAAAAAAGGATGTACTAATTTCCAGGTATGATTTTAAATACTGCCTTGTTATAATTACTCATAAATCAAACTAATTTAAATTATTTGTTAGTAACACATGAAGTAACTAATTCACACGAATAGTGTTGATAAAATTAGCAATAAGAATTGAAAAGTACATTCAATATTGAGGACTTTTACAGGTATGGAAAAATCAGGCAATCAACAACAATTTAGCGTGGCGATCGGATCGGATCATGCGGGGTTTCAATTAAAAGAGCAATTGAAAAAATACCTGCAGGAAAAAGGGATTGCGACGAAGGATTTCGGTACCTATTCTGAAGAAAGGGCCGATTACCCGGACTACGGACATCTGGTAGCTTCGGCAGTTGAAAAAAAGGAGTATGATTTTGGTCTTTTGATGTGCGGAAGCGGAAACGGAATAAATATGACGGCTAATAAACATAAGAAGATACGTTCGGCATTATGCTGGAATAGTGAAATTGCAAAACTGGCCCGGGAACATAATGATGCAAATGTATTAGTCTTGCCTGCACGGTTTATTAGCGTCGATGAAGCAAAAGCGTGTGTGGATGTGTTTTATACTACTGCATTTGAAGGAGGAAGGCATGCGGACAGAATAGCTAAAATAAGTGATGGATGTTGAGAATAACATCATTGGCAATTTACAATTTAACGGTTTTCCTTTTATTTTATTTTTCTGCTTTTTCACAGAATGCAGATACATTAAGGATACATTATGCCAGGGGCATTACTGCGGAAAAATTAAAAACGCACCTGGTTATTATCGCTTCCGATGAATACGAAGGCCGGGAAACCGGAGAGAAGGGACAAAAAATGGCGGCAAACTATATTTCCGAGCAATTTAAAAAGAGTGGGGTAAATCCGGGGAATGGAACGAGTTACTTTCAATATTTTCCGTTGAATACCGAAAAAGAGAATTTAAAAACGTCGGAAAATGTGTTGGGTTACGTGGAAGGGACAGACAGGAAGGAAGAATTGATCGTTATTACGGCTCATTACGATCACCTGGGGATGGATTCGGGCCGTGTTTTTAATGGTGCCGATGATGATGGATCAGGGACGGTAGCGGTCATCGAATTAGCAGAAGCCTTTTCACGGGCAAAGAAAGAAGGACACGGACCCCGGAGAAGTATCCTGTTTATGACTGTTTCGGGAGAAGAAAAAGGATTAATGGGTTCGGAATACTATACCGAAAATCCTGTTTATCCCCTTAAAAATACAGTGGTTGACCTGAACATCGATATGATTGGTCGTACGGATGCCCGACATACGGATTCA
>Ga0206820_1111_pt1 | contig 14709 bp, 12 predicted proteins | sample Alteio_BWOrgCont_84_FD_152857 | JGI IMG/M metagenome (GOLD analysis project Ga0206820, IMG submission 152857) | Enriched cells from forest soil in Barre Woods Harvard Forest LTER site, Petersham, Massachusetts, United States -... | ecosystem: Environmental > Terrestrial > Soil > Temperate forest >...
AATGGAAATCCAGATGTCTCCCGCTGCGTCTTCTGCAATGCCTTGGCAGCCTTGCAGATAACGGCCGCCATCCAAATCAATCAAGGTGCCAGGTGGTGGCGGAACGTGTTTGACGTGTGAGCCATCGTACATCTCTACATCATCTCTTCCCGGCATCCATACAGCGCCGTGACTGTCGACCGTCGAACAATCCGCGCCTAGTCCAAAGCCGGCAATACGGACAGGGTCCTGGTCGTCCTTGAGATACAAACCATATTCCCTAAGGCTGCCGGCGACAAAGGTGTCGCGCACTTGTCGTCATCCGGTGCGTTCGAGAACTTGATCGGTAAGGGTGACAACAGCTTTCGCGGCGCATCGGGTGTCGTGGAGACGCCAGCCGGCGAGCTATGGCTCAACGGACCTGACGGTGTTTATCGAATAAGCGCAAACGAGTTGGCAACGTGGCTCAAGCAGCCTGGTTACGCGCCAAGTTATGAGCTCTTCACCCAGGCGGATGGCATCAACGGCGCGCCACTTCCCATCCGTCCCGGACCGACGATGATCCAAAGCACGGATGGACGCATCTGGGTTGCGACCAAACAGAATCTTTCCTGGATAAATCCGGCTCATATACGGCGCAATACGATTGCACCAGACGTTACGATCAACACGCTGACATCGGCCAATTCCAGCTGGCCCGCATCTTCCGTGCCGTCGTTGCCGCCAAGCGCGCGCAACATCCAGATTGCTTATACGGCACCTGCACTGTCCATGCCCGAACGCGTGCACTTCCGTTATCGGCTCAAAGAGGTGGATGGCGACTGGCAGGACGACGACGGCCGGCGCGAAGCTTTCTACACCAACATGCAGCCCGGGAACTACCACTTCGAGGTCCTTGCATTCAACGAAGATGGCATCGCCAGCCCGCGACCTGCCACATTGAATTTCACGATCATGCCGACCTTCTACCAAACGGCATGGTTCAAGGCGCTCCTCGCATGTGTCGTCATACTTGCCCTTTGGCTTATCTATGTGCTTCGCCTCCAGTTTGTCGAACGACGCTATCGACTCCTCATGATAGAGCGCCTCGCTGAGCGCGAGCGCATTGCACGCGACCTGCACGACACCTTGCTTCAAGGTATGCAGGGCGTCCTGCTGCAAGTTGAGTTGCTTTCCAACAGCCGCGATCTATCGGATACGCAACGACTGCGAATAACCAAGATCGAGGAAAAAATGCGTGCGGCCCTGATCGAAGGACGCGATGCCATCAGTGCGCTTCGGCAAGGGGAGCCCGATCATGCAGATCTGACAGAAAAGCTGAGGGCCATCGGCAACGATGCAGCGATTCACTCAGACGCACGCTTTTCTGTACGCGTTGAGGGCGAAGCACGACCGCTTTGCGCCGCGTCCTGTGAAGAGATGATCGCCATCGTGCGAGAAAGCGTCATCAATGCTTTCAAACACGCCCAGGCCGAATGGATCGTCGTATCCGTCAACTACACCGATAAAGCCTTTACGGTAGATATCACGGATAACGGTATCGGTATCACCGAACAAAAAATTCAAGACAAACAAAAAGAGGGGCATTGGGGAATCGCCGGCATGCGCGAACGTGCAGCGAAACTGGGCGGCCAACTGACCATCCGGCGCGCCAATCCACGAGGCACCATGGTCGAGCTGATCTTGCCCTGGGAAGCGATGGAAGCGACCCGCGCATCCATCAAGTCTCGCCGGCATTTCGGTGATCGCGAAGACGGTCACGCGCCCCGTCGCGAAGATTGATGTTTATGCCACGTCGGCCACGCGTTACCCGTGACAACAATGGATGACGCACAACATCGGCATGCTCAGCACGGCATGCCCCCAAAATCGCGAAGAAAATCCATGCCACCTTGCATCGCCGAGGCGTTTGCTGACGATGGCAGCTAGCGCTGCATATTCATAACACGGTCCATAGGCATCATGTTGGAAGCAAGATGCGACATGATCCACAAGGAACCGATTACGACGATGCCAATGATCAGCATGGTGGCGGTAAACGCCAGGATGTTTGTTTTCTGCTCGGGTGCGGTGCTGATGTGTAGAAAGAAAATAAGGTGCACAAGCATCTGAGCGACAGCCAGAACCACAAGAGCGGCCTCAATGCTGAAAGGCGCCATGTTTTTCGCCGGCGCAATGGCAAAAGCCGCGATGGTCAGCAGTATCGCAAGCACATAGCCGATGACATAACCTCGCCACGAGCCATGACTACCGCGTGTTTCGAGGCCCGGCGTATACCGATTCTCACGACGTGGATCATGCAGTTGATTTGTCACAAGTAACCTCCTATCAGATACACGAAGGTGAAGATCGCGATCCACACGACATCGAGCACATGCCAGAACAGACTGAAGCAGAGAAAGCGGCGGACCATGGCCGACGTAAAGCCGCGCCCGAGAAACTGCGCAAGCAACACCATCAGCCAGATCAGTCCGCATGTCACATGGATGCCGTGCGTGCTTACCAGCGTGAAGAACGACGACAGGAAGGCACTCCGATCAGGCCCGGCCCCTCTGGCGATCAAATCGGAGAACTCCCGCACTTCCAGGGTAATAAACATCACGCCCAGGGCTGCGGTTACCAAGAACCCGACTAACGTCATGATGCGATTGCGACGGTCGCATGCCAACATCGCCATGCCACAGGTAAAGCTGCTTGTCAGCAGGCATGCCGTCTCGATGAGGGCATTTCGCGCGCTGAAAAGTGCATGACTATCAGGGCCGCCATCGGTAGCACCGCGAAGTACCGCAAAAGCGGCGAACAGCGCAGCAAACAGTATTCCGTCGCTCAGCAAATAGATGTAGAAGCCAAAACCCGTAATGTGCTGGCGTGTCGGTAACACATGGTCTTCTTCCGGATGCGAATCTAATGTAGCAACGTCCACTGACATAAGTATCCCTCTGACATTAAATCGAGTGAAGACTCGTGCGCTCAAGGCGCACGACGTCGGCAGTAGTCAACTCGTATTCGTCATGCTCGTCCCACGACCGCCAAGCCACCAGCATGAAGAAAGCGAGCAACGCCAATATGCCCATCCACCAGATATGCCAGATCATTCCGAATCCACCGATTACCGCAAAAAAGGCCACCACGAATCCCAGTGCAGAGTTCTTTGGTATATCAATCGATTCATAAGCTAGGTTCGGCGACGCATCCACACTCTGCTTTGCCTCCCAATAGGCATCCAATGCTTCCACTTTCGGGAGCAGCGCGAAGTTGTAGACAGGTGGTGGCGATGTCGTGGACCACTCCAGCGTGCGCCCATCCCATGGATCGCGGGCATCCGTGCTCAGCTGATCGCGGTTACGGATGCTCCATACCAGCTGCGCGATTTGCAGCAAAATGCCTATCAATATGCACACCGCACCACATTCGGCCACGAGGATATAAGGTAGCCACGCCGGATCGTCGTAATGGTTCATGCGACGCGTCATGCCCATGAACCCGAGCGCATAAAGCGGCATGAAAGCCAGATAGAACCCGACAAACCAGAACCAGAAGGCCGCTTTACCTAGCCCTTCGTGCAAACGGAATCCAAAGGCTTTAGGAAACCAGTAGGTCAAGCCTGCAAAGCAGCCAAACACCACGCCGCCGATGATGACGTTGTGGAAATGAGCTATCAGAAACAGACTGTTGTGTAAAACAAAATCGGCGGGCGGCACCGCCATCAACACGCCGGTCATACCGCCGATAGTGAACGTCACCATGAAGCCAATAGTCCATAGCACCGGCGAAGTGAAGCGAACCCGGCCACCATAGATGGTGAAAAGCCAGTTGAAGATTTTCACCCCTGTGGGTATCGCAATCACCATGGTGGTAATGCCGAAGAATCCATTCACATCGGCACCGGAACCCATCGTGAAAAAGTGATGCAGCCATGTCGTAAATGCCAACAGCGTGATCGACATCGTAGCCACCACCATGGACCGATAACCAAAGAGCGGCTTACGCGAAAAGGTTGCGATGACTTCGGAAAAAACGCCGAAGGCCGGAAGGATCAATATGTAGACCTCCGGATGACCCCATGTCCAGATGAGGTTGATATACATCATGGGGTTGCCGCCACCGTCGTTGGAGAAGAAATGCATCCCCAGATACCTATCCAGTAACAGCATGGAAAACGTCGCCGTCAGGACGGGAAAAGCTGCCACGATCAGCATGTTTGCGGCCAACGCAGTCCATGAGAACACGGGCATTTTTGACAAGGTCATGCCGGGTGTCCGCAGCTTCAAGATGGTGGTAACGAGGTTGACACCTGACAACAGCGTGCCGACACCTGAAATTTGCAGAGACCATAAGTAGTAATCGACACCGACACCTGGACTAAAAGGGAGCTCGGACAATGGCGGATAAGCCAGCCATCCCGTACGAGCAAACTCTCCTACGCCCAATGAAATGTTTATGAGCAGCGCACCTGCAGCGGTGAGCCAAAAGCTGACCGAATTGAGCACCGGAAACGCCACGTCGCGCGCACCTATTTGCAGCGGCACGACGAAGTTCATCAAGCCGACCACAAAAGGCATCGCCATGAAGAAAATCATGATGGTGCCGTGTGCGGAAAAGATCTGGTCGTAGTGCTCGGGTGGCAAAAAGCCATGCGCGTTACCGCTGGCCAATGCTTGCTGCGAACGCATCATGATCGCGTCACTGAAACCGCGCAGAAGCATGACCATTGCCAGCAACGTATACATAATGCCGATGCGCTTGTGATCGACGGTCGTCAGCCACTCAGTCCACAACCATGACCATTTTCGCTTGTAGGTGATCAACCCAAGAATTGCCAGGATTCCGAAGATGATCACCAGGCAAGTGCCCATGATGATCGGCTGGTCGAAAGGAATGGCCTGTAGTGTCAGCTTCCCAAACATGTCAGTGCTCCGTTGGGCTCGTCGTGAGAGTCGCGCGGGGAGACATAGGAGACGCTACATCTGCAGTAACCGCTCGTTTGGTTGCGTTATCGATCGCATGCATAAACAAGTCCTGCGATATCGATGAGTAATAGGCGACGCCCGCTGTGCTGTGCGTGGAAGCCAACTGGTCATAGGCGACATCGTCCAGTCGTATTCCATTGCCTTTGGCGCGATCGACCCAGGCATTGAATGCCTTGTCGTCGGTCGCCAGCACCTGAAAATGCATGTCGGAGAACCCATTCCCGCTGAATTGGGCCGACATCCCGCGATAGTTGCCGGCATCATCGGCCGACAACGACAACGTCGTTTCCATACCGGGCATAGCGTAAATTTGACCGCCCAGCTGCGGTATAAAGAACGAGTTCATGACCGTCGCAGACGTCAGTCGGAAAGAAATCGGCGTGCCGATCGGAATGGCCAGTTCGTTGACGCTGGCAACGCCCTGGTCTGGATAAATGAACAACCAACGCCAGTCCAACGCGACCACTTCAACCGTCACAGGTTTGCGGTTCGAGGCGATCGGTCGATAAGGATCGAGTTGATGCGCGCCAACCCAGGCAAGACTGCCGAGAAAAAGAATGACAAGCAGCGGAATCATCCATATGGAGAATTCGACATATCCGGAGTACTCCCATCGCGGTCGATAGGTCGCACGTGCATTGGAAGCGCGAAACCACCAAGCAAAAAACAATGTCAGAAGAATGATCGGCGTGATGACCATCAGCATCGGTATCAGCGCCTCCAGAAGCAATTGCTTCTCTTGCTCTCCGATCGTTCCCTTGGGAGCCAGAACGCCTTCGCTGCAGGCAGATAGCCACAGGCATGCGATAGTCGTGCCTGCTTTGAGTGCAACTTTTTGCCAGTTAGGCAATGACATGCTCGATCTCCGGAACACGACCCTACGAATCACCGCATGCCAACGCTTGACCGCGCAGTCAGTTCGACCGCGTCGATAAGACGCAACGTACTTCGCTCGCCATGCTCCAGGCACGAAGAGCCACCGCCACGCGATGGTGATGTTGGGATGAACCATACGTAGGCATGCCCACGCGGTCTTGGACGAAAATGTTCGACAAGGGATGGACGCGACAACATGTCCGTGTACCTGGCTACTTGTCGAGCGACATATTCAAGGCGCGTCAACGCTTGGCGGCGGGATATGGATTTCGTCCATGCGCGGTCAGACACGTACAAGCCGAGGGCGATCTATAGCGCTAATGTCTTAAAAACCGTCGGCATTCCCGTGCAGCGTGATCGTCGGGTGCCATGCCCCTCTTGCCGCGCCCTGCAGCAAGCAGCGCTCCTAACTTAAAGACCAGGAGATCACTACCATGGCCATGTCCTCCGCCGATTACTTAGCCAAAGTTCTGGAACAGGCGGGCGTCAAACACGTTTATGGCGTCGTCGGCGATTCGCTCAACGGGATCACCGACGCTTTCCGCCGTAACTCGATTGAGTGGCTGCACATGCGCCATGAAGAAGCCGCAGCATTCGCGGCCGGTGCCGAAGCGCACCTGACGGGCGAACTTACTGTGTGCGCGGGTAGTTGCGGCCCGGGCAACCTTCACCTCATCAATGGCTTGTTTGACTGCCATCGCAGCGGCGTGCCGGTGTTGGCGATTGCCTCCCATATTCCCAGCACCGAAATTGGCATCGATTATTTTCAAGCCACGCATCCGGAAATCCTTTTCAAAGAATGCAGTCACTATGTGGAACTGGTCTCAAACCCTGCACAATTGCCGCAGGTTCTTGGCAGGGCCATGCGCGCAGCCGTAGGGCGGCGTGGTGTGGCAGTCGTGGTGATTCCGGGCGATGTGTCGCTGAAAGATGCCGTCGCTGAAGTGCCACACTGGGTGACACCTTCGAAACCGATCCTGCATCCATCGATGAAGGATCTCAAACGGCTGACCAATCTGCTCAAGGACGCTACGCGAGTCACCCTGTTCTGTGGTGCCGGTTGCGCTGGCGCTCATGACGAGGTCGTGGAATTGGCGCGCCGTTTGAAGGCGCCGATCGTGCATACGCTGCGCGGCAAGGAGCACATGGAATACGACAATCCCTATGATGTCGGCATGACCGGGCTTGTTGGCTTTTCATCCGGCTATGCCGCCATGAAAGACTGCGACACGTTGCTGTTGCTAGGCACCGACTTTCCCTATCGGCAGTTCTTTCCAACGCATGCCAAGATCGCCCAGATCGATGCTCGTCCCGAGGCACTTGGCAATCGCTGCCCACTCGACCTTGGTTTGATTGGCGATATCCGTGAAACGTTGCAGATGCTTGTGCCGACGATTCCGGAGAAGACCGACTCCAGCCATCTGAATGCCGCGCTGGCGCATTACAAAAAAGCCCGTGAAGACCTCGATGAGCTGGCTGACCCACGACGTGGAAGTAACCTCATCCATCCCCAGTACGTGACAAAGCTCGTCAGTGAAGTGGCCTCGGACGACGCTATTTTCACCTGCGACGTAGGCTCGCCGATCTTGTGGACGGCGCGTTACCTGAAGGTCAACGGCAAGCGTCGCATTGTCGGCTCGTTCAATCACGGCTCCATGGCGAATGCGATGTTGCATGCCATCGGCGCGCAAGTCGCCCAGCCAGGCCGTCAAGTGATCTCCATGTCGGGCGATGGCGGCTTTGCCATGATGATGGGCGATTTTCTGACGCTGACGCAGTTAGACCTTCCCGTAAAGATCGTGGTGCTAAATAACGGCACGCTGGGCTTTGTCGAGTTGGAGATGAAAGCAAATGGTTTCATCGACTCCGGATGCGACCTGATCAATCCCAATTTCGCGCAAATGGCCAACGCCTGTGGCGTTAAAGGCATTCGCGTGGAGCGTCCCGACGACCTTCGCGCTGCGCTGACCGAAGCGTTTGCGCATGACGGCCCTGCCCTGGTGGACGTGGTAAGCGTCAGGCAGGAACTGGCCATGCCGCCCAAGACGACATTCGACGAGGCTTATAAGTTTGGTCTCTTCATGATGAAAGCGGTGCTCGATGGACGCGGCGGCCAACTGATCGATCTGGCTAAAGTAAATCTGTTGCGTTGATTGCTGGAATGAAGACGCGAGCGAAGCCAAACGCGACCTACGAGTCGCGCTTGGTACATCAACGATAGGAGTCGTGCATCCACAATCTGACGAAAAGACATGTGCCAAGCCAGACGCCCATGCCTGCCGCCACGAGTAGTTCCCAGCTGCAATGATGCGGCACAGACAGCATGTCTACGGAGGCACATCCCAGGCCGCTCAACATGAGCACCTCGCTGATGAACAAACTCCGTTGCGGAGTTTGATGCCGCGCCAGCGGATTTTCGAACCAGCTTGGAGAACGCCAGTGGTCAGCCAGACCGGGAATCATGCGTTGGTATTGAAGTAAAAAGCACGTCAAGGCCATGACTGAGCCGGTAATACTGGGTATCAGCCATGCGCTGGCAAGCGCGTAGTCTCCGCGGACATTCACGACGATGCGGCATATCGGCAGCGCTGCGGCAAGCAGTAACACAGCACGCAGCGCAATCCAGCCGATAGATCGCGTCGACATGATGACACCTGTTTTATTTCGCAACGCCATCGATAGGGCGGCTTATCTGAAGCAAGATGAAGGCTACTTTGCCGAGTGGTCGACGAGTGACTTCAGATCAGTCACCGAATAGGAAACGCACATGCGATAACCATTGCCGCATCGCACTGGGGCCAAGTCGGAAATCTCCTCGTTCTCGCACTCGGGCAAGGTCAATTCGCCCTTGCCCATCCATGCATCGGCCACGGTGAAGTTGTCCATGACGGACTCCACCAGCTCATGCACAGCAGGACGCTCCCACTGCCCCGCCGCCAGTCTAGGAAAGTGGCGCATATTGACGGTCGGACGTGAACCCAAAGCAGCGGGATCTGTCACGAGCTTTTCAAGCGTGACGATACCTTTCGCAATGCGCTGCCCGTCCGTGGAGGCACTTGCGCCAAATCGACTTCCGGCCGCGAGTTTGGTGGCAGCGGGACCTTTCGCATTAAACGTACGCGTCTGAAAAACCGAGCCCAGACGCTTGGGGAAGCCTTGCGCCCAACCGCGTGCCATGGCCGCATCGTTGTCCACGAAAATATACGGGCAATACGCAACAGGTTTCCCGTCGAACAAAGCATCGACGAGGATAAAGAATTCGCGGTATTGGTATCGGGCCGGATTTAGCAATTCGTCATGCTCGCCCGTAAATTGCCAATCGATGAAGTACGCCTGCGCATGCCCTTCCGCCTTGACGTCAGCCTGCAGCTCCGCGGGTAGAAGGGCAGCGACAGCGTCCGGACTCGCCCAGAAGTCGATAACCAGAAAATCGCCCGCATAGTGCCAAGGTGGCGGTGGGGAGATAGTCGAAAGGCCACGTGACGTGAGAGGAACGAAGAAGTTGCTTTTCATGTGACCCTTCCCGGACGAATGTCAGATCAGTTGGCGATCCCTGTCGTGGTCACCGGGAGTCGCGTTTCGACGGCGTGACCACGATTGAAACGACTATGACATTCGCTGCTCGACCGATCTTGGACAAATGTGACGATAATGGCCGAAAACATACGTCCACGATGAACGCTGATTGGAGCCCTGTCGATCAGATCTCCGTTGTACTACGCATACCTTCCAGAGCGTCCCATAGGCGATCCTCTTCGCCATCGGCGATGACTTGGTAGGCATTTCTTCCATCCAGATTCCGATGGCGCATGCTCATCCACCACACCGCGCGCGTCCTGTTCCCAAGACCGATGACGAGCATGTTGGAAAAATCGCGCCGCCGCTCCTCCAGCAGGGAAAACGCCGCAAAGGCGACTTGCTCGCGCGTAGCGTGAATTGCTTCCAGTCGCGCTCCCATGTTCTTGAACGGATCTACGTTACGCATAGAAGGAACCCCTCTTCATTCGCGTTCGCCGCGTCGGATGGAGCGCAGGAAGCCGATCACCAGATCCGCGTTGTCCTGTATGACAAGCTCCTGTGCCGTCATTTCTCCCAATTCCCGAATGCGAACCGAGCTATACCACTCCTCGACACGCGACGGGTCGCCTTCGATCGCTGACGCCAATTGCGATATCCAGGCGAAGGCCATGTCCGCCGACCGATTCCGCGAAGAGGTAACGTTCTTGCGCAACGACCACGACACCACATTGCTTCCCGTAGCCATGGCTCTACCCTTGTAACGTTGGTGAACGCTACGTTACGTCTACCGATGCATGCTTTTCTTGCATTTTTGAGTACGCGGATGTGCGTTTCAATCGGTACCCATCGATACGAGTGGAATCGGGACCCTTCTTTATCGGGCTGACACATATCCAAGCCCCGAATTACTCTTTCGAGCATTGAAGTACCATGAGGCCCGGCGCATAGTCACTGCTGGACTGAAATACGTACCCGCTGCTTACGCCTATCTGTTTTTTGGGTGGATTTTCCAAGGTGCGTCGCTTGAACGAGAAGAAGGAAAGATACGGAGTTCTCGTCGTGGATGACCATCCGGTCATGCGGGATGGCCTACGCGCTGTTATTGAGCAAGAGCCGGATATGGAAGTGGTTGGCGAAGCTGCCGATGGCAGAGATGCGATCAAACAATTCCAGAAACTGTTGCCCGACATTATGTTGATCGATCTGCAAATGCCGGATGTCGACGGACTGCAAGCCATCACAACCATCCGCAACGAATTTCCCGATGCAACCATCATCGTGCTCACCACCTTTCCCGGCGATGCACGCGTAGTGCGCGCTTTCACACTTGGGGCAACCTCGTATCTCCTTAAAACGGCGCGGCGCGACGAAATCATCAAGGCGGTTCGCGGCGCACTTTCCGGGCGTCATACCGTTGCACCTGAAGTCGCGCAAGAAATCGCCAGCCATACCGGGCAACAGGGATTGACAGAACGCGAGGTCGGCGTACTGAAGCTCGTCGCCGAAGGTCATAGCAACCGCGACATCGCCGATGCCCTGTGCATTTCCGAAGACACTGTCAAAGCGCGCATGAAAAGCATCATGGGTAAATTGGGTGCCGAGGATCGCACGCACGCCGTCATGATCGCGATCCGTCGCGGCTTCATGGACTCACAGCCCTAAGCAAAAAAGGTACCCATATGGGGGACGAATCATCGTCGCGAGAACTGCGGCCATCGACCATGCGTCCTCCCACGACTCGTGAACCAAAAAACCGAAAGAAAACCGAAAGACGACCGCGATTTCACGACAGAACGCATCATTTCACCTAATTTCTCTACCCAAAGGACGAATCACACGTTGAGCAAATCAACGGTCTGCTGAGTGAATTAGGTGATGTGTATTTTTACTGTTATCGCGTACTGGGAGGAGCCATCCCGACATCGTACGTGACCGGAGCGGCACTGGCGTGATTCAGTAAGCTCCACAACGGTCGGAGGGTGGGCCCATGAATCTCTTGTCCGTTGCGCGCGGCGCAACTACCCCTGTCGATCAAGGATGGGTGCAGGACTGGCACGATCTTGACGACCCTGATGAAGCGCTCAGAACATTGCTCGTTTCGGCATGGCGTGCAGTGGGCGGCCTGCAGGGAACCGACGTGGTTTTTCTCACCGCCATGTTGCGCAAAGCTTTTCTGCAAAAGGACCGCTTCCTGCAAGACTTCCCTCGCGATGAAGTCGAGACGTTACTGGCGATAGGAAGTCTCTGGGAAGACGACATCGACGAAGCGATGTTTCGCGCCCAATCGGTCATGGCGCGCGGTACGGGGGCGAGGTATCGATCGACACTTGCAACGGTTATGAAGTTTTGTTCCTGGCGTACGCGCGACTTTATGCCGTTCTACGAATTATCACGGGGAAAAGCCCCCCGCGGTAATGCCATGTCGTTGCTGATGGCGATCATCAACCTATCCATCGAAGCTGCAGCGGAGGCCGAACAGCTGCGCTTCAAACTGGCCGAACGCCTGGCCAAGGACGCGCTGTCTCTGTGCAATGGATCGTTGGGAGCGGAAGCATACGCTTCACTCCTTCCCACCTGCGTACTGGCTCAATTGCAGTACGAAGCCGGGGCCGTGGATGAAGCGGACACACTGCTTCGCGGTCGGCTTAACGCTATCGAAGAGAGCGGTGCCATCGAGAGCGCGCTCATCGCGTACATCCTTTCCGCCAAAATTGCAGCAGCACGAGGAAACCAGAACATTGCCTTGCTTCTGTTGCATCGTGGCGAACAAATAGGCGTGCAACGACGCTGGCACCGGCTTGCACTCGCCTGCAAAGCGGAAGAAGTTGCTTTACACATCCACGACGATCGCATCGATCGTGCCGAGCTAGCGCTGGCGCAGCTGAACAATTTCAACTACGGCGTCGACGCTAAGAGCCGCCCAAAAAATATCGATGCGTGGCCGGTACAGGTGGCAAACCTTCGCGTGCAGTTGGCAAACGGCCCGGGGATCAGCACAGCCCGTTCACTTGACAACTTGCGCAGCGCGGCCCTGCACCGTAATCACCCTGCCCTCGTCGTCAAACTTACGATCCTGCTATCGAGTGCGCTGTATGCGTTGGGACACGTAACGCGCGCGCATGAGGAGTTACTGGCTGCGTTGTATCAAGGTGCCAACGCGGGGCTGTTTCGAAGTTTTCTTGACGACATGCCGCTGATCGAAACGCCTCTCAAGCAGCTATGGAGGTCTCCCGAAACCAAAACCCCCGGGCATCTGGGTCTCTACATCGGACGGCTGCTCACGACGCCCCTGGTACATACGTCGGCATCGAAAAAATTCAGAACAAATCATCGACTTGTAGAGTCGCTAAGCAGTCGGGAGACGATTATCCTACGCTTGATGAGCCTAGGGCTTTCCAACAAGTCCATTGCTCGCGAGTTACAGATCACGCCGGAAACCGTGAAATCGCACGCCAAACATATCTTTATCAAACTGGCTTCCAAGAATCGCGCCGAGGCTGTGTCAAGGGCAACAGAGCTAGGTCTTATTTGAAGGGTCTCAATAAAAAATGGGCGAAACGCATACTTATGCAAGCGGTGATCGAATGAAGGAGTTCAAACCCTTTCGGCTCGACCCGGCCAATCACCGGCTATGGCGCCTTTCCGACGAGAGCGAACCTGTCTCTGTCACGATCACCGCGAAGGCATTCGATGTGCTCCGTTATCTGGTTGAGCATCCAGGACGCCTTATCACGCATGATGAACTTCTTGAATCCCTCTGGTCAGGCGTAGCCGTTCAACCCGAGGTGCTGAAAGGACATGTGCTAGCCATACGTAACGCGTTAGGCGACGACGCGCAGCGTCCGCGCTACATAGAAACACATCGAGGTCGTGGATACCGCTTTATTGCAGATGTCACCACCGCTCAAAAGACCGATAACTTACTATCGTCGACGACGACGTCGCACCTCATTGGCAGAACAGCGCAATTGAATGCTTTGCACGAAGCACTCAATCAAACGCGCGAAGGGCACGCAAAGATCGTATTCGTGCACGGCGATGCGGGCATTGGCAAAACGGCGCTGGTCGAGACGTTTTGCAGCAACTTGTCCGGTCAACACACGTCGCTATCGTATGGCCGTTGTATCGAAGGCTTTAGCGGTGCCGAGCCCTTCTATCCCGTCATCGAAGCGCTATCTCGGCTGCTCAAAGGTGCCAACAGCAACAGAGTGCAGGACGCCTTGGTTGCCGTGGCCCCTTCCTGGGCCAATCAAGTAACCGGTCTCCTGTCTCGCGAGCATCGGGCGTTGCTGCAGAAAGTAGCGCATGTCTCAGCCCGCAGTCGCATGCTCGGCGAGTTCTGCGAGCTGCTCGAAGTGCTCGCCGAGGACGAAGCTTTCGTGCTGTTGCTGGAGGATCTGCATTGGGCGGACTTCTCCACACTCGACCTGATCTCCGCATTGGCCAGACGAAAATCGTCCGTCAAGCTGCTACTTATCGCCACTTATCGCTCGGATGACTTGGCGACGCGCGGCCCGGCGCTCAAGCAACTTGTCAACGAATTGCTGCTGCACAAATTGTGCGAGTCCATCCACTTGAATGGGCTCAATCAGGGTGACGTTGCGGAATATGTTCGGTCCGACGATTCCGAAGACGGACGTTCGTTTGTTCAACTTCTTTCACGCCAATCAAGCGGCAACCCGCTCTTTCTGAGGACAATCCTCGATCATTTGAAAAGCATGCAGTTGGTATCCATCGATCGTGGTCAATGGAAGAGCGACGTACCGCTTTCGCAGATCCGCTTCGAGATACCCCAGACCATCGCTCACGTGGTCGAGACGAAAATTTCCAGTCTCGATGATGAAACACAGCGCGTCCTGGAAGCAGCCAGTGCGGTAGGAGATATTTTCAACTCCGTAGTGCCCGCTACAGCCGCCGGCCTGAGCACACGTCGTTTCGAGGAAGTGTGCGAGACGCTATGTCGAACCAGAACATTCATTCATCGCCACGACATGGATACGCTCGACAATGGTGAAGTGGTTCGGCTCTACCGGTTCAATCATGCGCTGCTGAGGGAAGTGCTACTGAACCGTCAGGGTCCCCTGCGGTTGGCGCAAAGTCATGCCCTGATCGGCAAAGAGCTGGAAAAGTCCTATCCAAGCGAATTGAGAGCGCATGCCGCATTCGAACTTGCCGCCCAATTTTCCAATGCACGCGAATGGTCCAAGGGCCTCACCTACTTAAAGATTGCGCTGCAAACCGCAAAGCGTCGCTTTGCACATCAAGATGCATTAGCCATTCTCGACAAAGCCGATGAGATGGCGCTCCATCTTTCCAACGGCGAGCGCGAACTCGCCCAGACCACGCTATTGGAAGATCGTGCTTC
>Ga0206820_1112_pt1 | contig 14578 bp, 17 predicted proteins | sample Alteio_BWOrgCont_84_FD_152857 | JGI IMG/M metagenome (GOLD analysis project Ga0206820, IMG submission 152857) | Enriched cells from forest soil in Barre Woods Harvard Forest LTER site, Petersham, Massachusetts, United States -... | ecosystem: Environmental > Terrestrial > Soil > Temperate forest >...
CGATCGCCCGGGTGCGCCGCGAGCGCATGGGCCACATCGAGCTGGCCGTGCCGGTGGCCCACATCTGGTTCCTGAAGAGCATGCCCAGCCGCCTCGGCCTGCTGCTCGACATGACCGCCCGCTCGCTCGAGCGCGTGATCTACTACGAAAACTTCATGGTGGTCGACCCGGGCAAGACCCCGCTCGAGCTCCGCCAGCTGCTGACCGACACCGAATACCGCCAGGCCCTGGACGAGTACGGCGTCGATTCCTTCACCGCCAAGATGGGCGCCGAGGCCGTGCGCGACGCCCTGGCCAAGATGGACATGCCCGCGACGGTGGCCGAGCTGCATGAGCAGATGCGCGCCACCCGCTCGAAGCAGATCAAGAAGAAGCTCTCGAAGCGCCTCAAGGTCATCCAGGGCTTCATTCATTCCCGGTCCCGGCCGGAGTGGATGGTGCTCGAGGTCCTCCCGGTCATCCCGCCCGATCTCCGCCCGCTCGTGCCGCTCGAGGGCGGCCGTTTCGCCACCTCCGATCTCAACGATCTCTACCGCCGCGTCATCAACCGCAACAATCGCCTGCGGAACCTGATGCAGCTGAAGACGCCCGACGTCATCATCCACAACGAAAAGCGGATGCTGCAGGAGGCGGTCGACGCGCTCTTCGACAACGGCCGCCATGGCCGCCCCGTCACCGGCGCCGGCAACCGCCCGCTGAAGTCGCTCTCCGACATGCTCAAGGGCAAGCAGGGCCGCTTCCGCCAGAACTTGCTCGGCAAGCGCGTCGATTACTCCGGCCGCTCCGTCATCGTCATCGGCCCGGAGCTCAAGCTCCACCAGTGCGGGCTGCCGAAGAAGATGGCGCTCGTCCTCTTCGAGCCCTTCATCATCCGCCGCCTCAAGGAACTCGGCTTCGTGCACACCGTCCGCGGCGCGCGCAAAATGATCGAGAAGAAGTCCCCGGAAGTCTGGGACATCCTGGAGGAAGTGACCAAGGGCCACCCGGTGCTGCTCAACCGCGCGCCGACGCTCCACCGCCTCTCCATCCAGGCCTTCGAGCCCGTCCTGATCGAGGGCGAGGCCATCCGCATCCATCCGCTCGTCTGCACGGCCTACAACGCCGACTTCGACGGCGACCAGATGGCCGTGCACGTGCCCCTCTCGCTCGAGGCGATCATGGAGTGCAAGCTCCTGATGATGGCGACGTCGAACATCTTCTCGCCCTCCTCGGGCAAGCCGATCCTGACCCCGTCGCAGGACATCGTCCTCGGCGCCTACTATCTCACGATCGAGCCCCGCAAGAAGCCGACCAAGGACCAGCGCGTGCCGCTCCTGTCCGGCCTCCAGGAAGTGCTGTTCGCCAAGGCCGACAACGCCCTCGCGATGCACGACTGGGTCGACATCCCGAATCCCGACTACAACCGCGACACCATCTTCGGCGTCAAGGAGAAGAAAATCCTCCGCAGCACCGTCGGCCGCGTGATCTTCAACCAGATCTGGCCGGTCAGCCTGGGCTTCGTCAACTTCCCGGTCGCCAAGTCCAAGCTGGGCGACCTGATCCTCAACACCTACAAGGTGGCGGGCGACCTGGTCACCGTCGACGTGCTCGACAAGCTGAAGGAGCTCGGTTTCACCACCGCCTTCCAGGCCGGCATCTCGATCGGGATCGACGACATGATCATCCCGGAGTCGAAGAAGGACATCGTGGCCGAGACCCGGAAGAAGATCGTCGAGGTCGAGGGCCAGTTCAACAAGGGCATCATCACCGAGGGCGAGCGGAAGAACAAGGTCATCGACTTGTGGACCGGCGCCACCGACAAGATCGCCAAGGAGGTCTTCGCCAAGCTCGAGTCCAATGACGGCAAGCCGGAGATCAATCCGGTCTACATCATGATGGATTCCGGCGCCCGCGGCAACAAGCAGCAGGTCCGCCAGCTCTGCGGCGCGCGCGGCCTCATGGCCAAGCCGTCCGGCGAGATCATCGAGCGCCCCATCCTGTCCTCGTTCCGCGAGGGCCTGACCGTCCTCGAGTACTTCATCTCCACCCACGGCGCCCGCAAGGGCCTCGCGGACACCGCGCTCAAGACGGCGGACGCCGGCTATCTCACCCGCAAGCTCTGCGACGTGGCGATGGACGTCATCATCGCCGAGGACGACTGCGGCACCCGCGACGGCGTCTGGAAGAAGGCGATCTTCGAGGGCGACGATGAAATCGTCGGCCTGCGCGAGCGCCTGGTCGGCCGCTGCTCGAGCGACGACGTCTACAATCCCCTCAATCCCTCCGAGCTGCTCGTCGGCTCCGGCGAGCTCTTCACCGAGGAAATCGCCACCAAGATCGACGACGTCGGCATCGAGCGGGTCAAGGTCATGTCCCCGCTCACCTCCACGAGCAAGCTGGGCATCGACGGGAAGAGCTACGGCATCAATCCCGCCACCAACCGCATCGCCAAGATCGGCGACTCCGTCGGCATCATCGCCGCCCAGTCGATCGGCGAGCCGGGCACCCAGCTGACGATGCGCACCTTCCACATCGGCGGCGTCGCCTCCGGCGGGTTCAAGACCCCCGAGATCCGCGTCCGCTCCATCGGCACGGTGAAGTACCGCGGCCTGCGTTTGGTGGACACGGTCGAGGGCGGCAGCATCGTCCTGAACAAGACCGGCACCATCCAGATCATCGATGAGGACGGCAAGGAGCTGGAAAACTACAACATCGTGGTCGGCTCCTTCCTCCACGTCGGCGACGGCGCCAAGATCAACAAGGGCGACATCCTCGCCCAGTGGGATCCCTACAACATTCCGGTGCTGTCCGAAAAGGGCGGTTCGCTCTCCTTCAAGGACATGATCCCCGGCGTCACGGTGAAGCGCGAGCTCGACGAGAGCTCGGGCCGCATCGCCACCGTCGTGATCGAGCACAAGGAGGACCTGAATCCCCAGATCGAGGTGCGCGACGCCAAGAACAAGCCGCTCGCGTCCTACTCCATCCCGGTCGGCGCCCAGATCGCGGTCAACGAGGGCGACACCATCGCCCCCGGCGCCCTGCTGGCCAAGACGCCGCGCCAGGCCTCGAAGACCAAGGACATCACCGGCGGTCTCCCGCGCGTGGCCGAGCTCTTCGAAGCCCGCCGCCCCAAGGATGCGGCCGAAATGGCCCGCATCGATGGCATCGTGTCCTTCGAGGGCACCGTCCGCGGCAAGCGCAAGCTGGTCGTGAACAACGAGTAGACGCAGCAGGAAGAGGAGCACCTCATCCCGGCGGGCAAGCACATCATCGTGCAGCCCGGCGACGTGGTCCACAAGGGCCAGCATCTCACCGAAGGCGCGGCCGATCCCCATGAAATCCTCGAGATCCTCGGGCCGGCGGCGCTGTACGACTTCCTCATCTCGCAGGTGCAGGAGGTCTACCGGCTGCAAGGCGTGACGATCAACGACAAGCACATCGAGATCATCATCCGCCAGATGCTCCGCAAGGTCCGCATCACCGATCCGGGTGACAGCGAATACTTCTGGGGCGAGCAGATCGACCGGACTCAGTTCCTGAACGAGAACAAGCGGCTGGAATCCGCGGGCGGCAAGCCGGCGGAAGCCGAGCCGATCCTCCTTGGCATCACCAAGGCCTCGCTCGAGACCGAGAGCTTCATCTCGGCCGCCTCCTTCCAGGAGACGACCCGCGTCCTCACCGACGCGTCCACCCTGGGCAAGGTCGACATGCTCAAGGGCTTCAAGGAGAACGTCATCATGGGCCATCTGATTCCCGCCGGCACCGGTCTCCCCCGGTACAAGCGGCTCAAGATCACGCTGCCCTTCGGCGCCGAACTCCCCGTGGAAGAGGCGAAGCCGGCCGCGGTCACCGCGAGCTGAGCCTCAAACCCTTATTGCAAGGCCGCGGACTTCACCGTCCGCGGCCTTTTTGTTTTGTGAAAGACTTGTGAATAACTCCCGCTTGTCTGTCCGACCCCGCTTCTTACGCTCTTAATTCCTCCCGCCATAAATCGCATGTTGAGCCTAGCTCCGTGTGGTTTTTCAAACACCCGGCCCTCAAAAGCCGGGTGTTTTTTTGGCCTCGGCCGCGCCTCCGCGGCGCGGGTAAAAGGGCGGATAGTCGCCAATGGCCGCGGCCTGCGCCGCGCAGAACCGGATCCCGGGGGCCGTGAGGCAAACCGTCTGCGGCCTGGCGGTCGGCCGGATCCACCCTCGCGCCAGCAGCAGGTCCCGCCCGGTGGAAAAGTCCCCGAAGTTGACCGCCTGCGGCCCCACGTGGAGGGCAAAGTGCTCGCCCCGCAGGGGGAGATCCCGCTGACCCTGCCACAGGGCCTGGAGGATGTGCCGCTCCGGTTCGGAGAGGCCCTCAAAGGAGACCGCGGCCGAAGCGGCATTGGGTGCCGGTTCCTGGCCACGGGCGGAAGCACCCCCGGGAGCCGGCGCAGGAAGAGCGGCCGGCTCCGTCGCCTCGGCTGCCGCGGGGAGAGAACCGGTTCCCGGCTTGATGGCTTCGGCCGTCACGTCGCCCAGGGTCGCGGCTGTCGGGATGGCGGCTGCCGGGTGAAACGTGGCGACGGCCATCCCGGCGATCCCCGCCAGGATGGCAACGCCGGTCCAGGGGAGGGCAGGGGACAGCCTCGCCGCCTGAGCCCACCGGCCCAATGCCGACCCGCCGGCGCCGGAGGCGCTGGTCCGGCCGACCGCCCGGCCGGCGATCGCCAGCGCCGTCGGCGCCGCGGCCGCCAGGGCGGATTGGGCTGACAGCGAAGCGGTCAGGGCGACCGCGCTCGAAGCGATCCCCCGCTTGGCGAATCCGGCCCGCAGCCGCTCCAAGGCCCGATGGGCCCGCATCCGGGCGGCGTCGGCGCTGAGCGATAGGATCGCACCCACCTCGGGGAAGGAATGCCCCTCGAAGAAGTGCAGCAGAATGACGTCCCGATCCTGCGGCGGAAGGAGATCCATGACCTCGTCGAGGAAGGGCTCGATCCGGTCGGCGGGAAGGTTCGGAGGCAAATTGGGTTCGGGCATGATGGGTGTCTCCTGCTCATGGGCCCGCCGCCGCCGCTCGGCGCGGACCGCGTCGGCCGCGGCGAAGCGGGTGCCGGTGTAGAGCCACCCGGCGAGGTTGGGACGGTTTCGGAGTGAACCGGCCTTGCGGGCGAGATCGGTGAAGACGCTCTGGGTGACGTCGTCGGCGGTGTGGGCATTGCGCCCCACGAGCCGCAGGGCGGTGAGGTACACCAGGTGGAGGTGCCGCTGGACCAGCTCCGTGAAGGCCGCCTGGGACCCGTCCTCGACATAGCGCCGGAGAAGCTCGCCATCAGAGAGCATAGTTGGGTCATAGCAGCCGCCAGCCGGCCAAAGCGAACACGCAATTGCCCGGGGGGAGGGGAGCGCCTGCGGAAATAGCTTGAACACCCCCCGCCTCGTGGGGTTTGATGGACTTTCCTCTCTTTTTTCGAGCATCCCTGGCCTCTGCCAGCGGGTGCATTTCTCAATCGCGGGGCGGGGCAAAATCCCGAATTTCGCGACACCTGTTACTTTTCGTCAAAAAGTTCTTGCTGACCTTTTGGCGGGTGGTAGCGTCTCACCTCTTTTCGTCAAATTTTACTCTAGAAACCATCTCGCATGCCCACCATCAGCCAACTCGTTCGCCGAGGCCGCCGGCAGGTTCGCACCAAGTCGAAGTCCCCGGCTTTGGATCGCAACCCGTTTCGCCGCGGCGTCTGCGTGCAGGTCATGACGCGCACCCCGAAGAAGCCCAATTCCGCGATCCGCAAGGTCGCCAAGGTGCGGCTGACCAATGGCAATGAGGTCATTTCCTACATTCCGGACGAGGGCCATAGCCTCCAGGAGCATTCGATCGTTTTGGTGCGCGGCGGCCGCGTGAAGGATTTGCCCGGCGTCCGCTATCACATCGTGCGCGGGACGCTCGACGCCACCGGCGTCGAGAAGCGCCGCCGCAGCCGGTCCAAGTACGGCGTCAAGCGCCCGAAAGAGGCCAAGAAATAACCGTCCGAGGAACCCTGAACCATGTCACGTCGTCATAGAGCCGAGAAGCGCCACGCCGCTCCCGACATCCGCTACAAGAGCCCGCTCGTCGCGCACTTGGTCAATATCGTGATGAAGGACGGGAAGAAGAACCTGGCCGAGCGCGTGGTTTACGGCGCCTTCGAGAAGGTCTCCGAGAAGCTGGAAAAGGGCGACCCCGTCGACCTCCTGCTCGGCGCGCTGGAAAACGCCCGCCCCCGCCTCGAGGTCAAGAGCCGCCGCGTCGGCGGCGCGACCTACCAGGTCCCGATCGAGATCAGCTTTGACCGCCAGGAGAGCCTCGCCCTCCGCTGGATCGTGACCGCCGCGGGCGGCCGCAAGGGCATCACGATGCGCGACGCGCTGGCGGCGGAGATCATCGACGCCTACAACAACACCGGCTCGGTGGTGAAGAAGAAGGAAGACACCCATAAGATGGCCCAGGCGAATCGCGCCTTCGCCCATCTCCGCTGGTAAGGAATCCTATGTCTAGCGTGGCCTCTCCTGAGATTACTGTCGTCACTGACAAAGCCAAGGTTTCGCCGGCCAACTCGCCGCTGCGGCCGTTTCCGCTCGAGTGGACCCGCAACATCGGGATCGCCGCGCACATCGACGCCGGCAAGACGACCACGACCGAGCGCATCCTCTTTTACTCCGGCGCCGTCCACAAGATGGGCGAGGTCCATGAGGGCACGACCGTGACCGACTGGATGGAACAGGAGCGCGAGCGCGGCATCACCATCACCGCCGCCGCCATCTCCTGCGCCTGGAACGCCTCCTGCGGCCCCTGGAAGGGGATCAAGCAGCGCATCAATATTATCGATACGCCGGGGCACGTCGACTTCACCGCCGAGGTGGAGCGCTCCCTCCGCGTCCTCGACGGCGCCGTCGCCGTCTTCGACGCCGTGGCCGGGGTGCAGCCCCAGTCCGAGACCGTCTGGCGGCAGGCGAACAAGTACCGCGTCCCCCGCATCGCCTTCATCAACAAGATGGACCGCGTCGGCGCCGACTTCCACCGCTGCATCGACGACATCCGCAACAAGCTGAAGAGCAATGCCCACGCCCTCTTCCTCCCGATCGGGGCCGAGGATGCGTTCAGCGGCCTGATCGACCTGGTGCAGATGGTCGCCTACATTTTCGACGAGACCAAGGACGACCTCGGCCTCACCCCGGTCACCAGCCCGATCCCGGCCGACCTGCTCGACGAGGCCAAGGAGTACCGCGACAAGCTGATCGAGGCGGTGTCCGACTTCGACGACGACCTGGCCGAGAAGTACCTGAACGGCGCCGAGATCAGCGTCGACCAGCTGATGCTGGCGGTCCGCAAGGCGACCATTTCCCTCACCTTCTGCGGCGTGGTCCCCGGCTCCGCCTTCAAGAAGAAGGGCATCCAGCGCATCCTCGACTGCGTCGTCAATTATCTCCCCAGCCCGATCGACGTCCCGGCCATGAAGGGCCAGAACGACGACGGCGAGGAGGTCCAGGCCACGGTGGACGACAAGGCCAAGCTGGCCGGCCTCGCCTTCAAGCTCTGGACCGACGCCTTCGTCGGCAAGCTCGTGTTCTTCCGGGTCTACACCGGGCAGGTGAAGCGGGGCATGTCCCTCTACAATCCCCGCACCCGCCGGAGCGAGCGCGTCTCGCGCCTCGTGCTGATGCGCGCGATCGACCGCGAGGAAATCGAAGTCGCCTACGCCGGCGACATCTGCGCCCTGGTCGGCGTCAAGGACGTCATCACCGGCGACACGCTGTGCGACGAGGATTTCGACATCCGCCTGGAGCCGCCGTCCTTTCCCGAGCCCGTCATCTCGATGTCGGTCGAGCCGGATTCCAAGCCCGACCAGGAGAAGATGGGCGCCGCCCTGCAGCGCTTGGTGGCCGAAGATCCCACCCTGCGGGTTTCGACCGACCAGGACAGCGGCCAGGTCATCCTTTCCGGCATGGGCGAACTGCACCTCGACATCATCCGCGACCGGATGAAGCGCGAGTTCAAGGTCGAGGCCACCTTCGGCAAGCCCCAGATCGCCTACCGCGAGACCGTCCTCAAGGCGGCCGAGGGCGAGGGCAAGTTCATCCGCCAGTCGGGCGGCAAGGGCCAGTACGGCCACGTCGTCATCAAGCTCGAGCCCAACGTCAAGGGCAAGGGCGTCGAGGTCATCGATGACATCGTCGGCGGCACCATCCCGAAGGAATTCATCAAGCCGTCCATCGCCGGCATCAAGGAAGGCACCAACAACGGCGTCACCGCCGGCCATCCCGTGGTGGACGTCATCGTGCGCATCGTCGACGGCTCGTTCCACGAGGTGGACTCGTCGGAGCTCGCCTTCAAGATGGCCGGCATCTTCGCGTTCAAGGACGCGATGAAGAAGGCCAATCCGATCCTGCTCGAGCCGATCATGGGCGTCGAGGTCACCACCCCCGAGGAATACCAGGGCGACCTGATCGGCGACATCAACCGCCGCCGCGGCAGCGTCAGCGCGATGGAAAACAAGGCCGGCGCCTGCATCATCACCGCGACGGTCCCGCTGGAGCTGCTCTTCGGCTACGTCACCGACATCCGCTCGCTCTCCAAGGGCCGCGCCAGCGCCTCGATCACCCCCTCCCACTTCGAGCAGGTTCCGAACTCGCTCCTGGCCAAGATCGTCGAGAGCTCCTCCAAGGCTCCGGCCCGCACCTAACCCTCCGTTCTTTTTCCCGCATGAAAGGCCAACGCATCCGCATCAAGCTCCAGGGCTTCGACTATCGCGTCATCGATCAGTCCGCCCAGGACATCGTCGAGACCGCCAAGCGTTCCGGCGCCCGCGTTTCCGGCCCCATTCCGCTGCCGACGCACATCGAAAAGCTCTCCGTCAACCGCTCGCCCCACGTGGACAAGAAGTCGATGGAGCAGTTCGAGACCCGCACCCACAAGCGGCTGATCGACATCATCGAGCCCACTTCCCAGACGGTGGACGAACTCAAGAAACTCAACCTGCCCTCGGGCGTCGACATCACCATCAACGTCTAAAGTCCACCCTTAGCAGTTGTCCTCCGGCGCCGCCCCCGCGGCCCAGGCGGACCCCTCTAATGTAGGTACAAACGGAATCCTTCCACCTACCGCTTAGCCCATGATCTCCTCACTCCTCGGAAAAAAAATCGGCATGACCCAGGTCTATGACGCCCAAAACGTCCTAGTCCCGGTCACGGTCGTCGAAGCTGGCCCCTGCTCCGTCCTGCAGGTGAAGACCACCGCCACCGACGGCTACAACGCCGTCCAGATCGGCTTCTCGACCAAGAAGGCCAAGAACACCGCCAAGGGCGAACTCAGCCACGCGCAGAAGGCCGGCCTCGAGCTCGCCCCCCGCGTGCTCGGCGAGGTCCGCCTCTCCGCCGTCCCGACCCTGAAGGTCGGGGACATCGTCACCGTCGCGGCCTTCCAGGAAGGCCAGCTGGTCGACGTCATCGGCGTCACCAAGGGCAAGGGCTTCCAGGGCGTCGTGAAGCGCTTCCGCGTCGGCGGCGGCCCGGCCGCCCACGGCTCCATGTTCCATCGCCGCATCGGCTCGATCGGCATGCGCCAGACCCCCGGCCGCACCTGGAAGAACCAGGCGATGCCCGGGCACATGGGCAGCCAGCGCCGCACCGCGCAGAACCTCCGGGTCGTGAAGGTCATCGCCGAGAAGAACCTGATCCTGGTCAAGGGCGCCATTCCCGGCGCGAACGGCGACGATGTGCTCGTGCGCACCGCCATCAAGGGGCAGCCGAAGTCGGCCGCCTAACCGCGAACCCATCTGCAGACATGAAACTCACCATTTTTAGCTCCGACGGGACCACCAGCCGCGAAGAGGATTTCGCCGGCCTGCCCGTGTTCGAAGGCGACAAGGGGCGGCAGGCCCTGAAAGAGGTCATCGTGGCCATCCGCGCGAACAACCGCCAAGGCACCCATTCCACCAAGACCCGCGGCGAGGTTCGCGGCGGCGGCAAGAAGCCCTGGAAGCAGAAGGGCACCGGCCGCGCCCGCGCCGGCTCGACCCGCTCCCCCCTCTGGGGCGGCGGCGGCGTGGTCTTCGGACCCAAGCCCCGCGACTACTCCAAGAAGATCAACGCCCAGGTGAAGGCGCTCGCCTTCAGCCGCGCCCTCTTCGAGCGCGCCTCGGCCGGCGAGATCTCCGTCATCGACGGCTTCTCCGTCAGCCCGGTCAAGACCAAGATCGTGAACCAGGTCGTCGGCCGCATCGCCCCGGCCGGCCGCGTCCTCCTGGTCGACGCCCCCTTTGCCGCCGAGACCATGCGCGCCGCGCGCAATCTCCAGCGCGTCTCCCTCCAGGAGGCCACCAAGTTGAACCCGCTCGATCTCGCGCAGTACCGCCGGATCATCGTCAGCAGCAAGGCGCTCGAGGCCATCCTCGCCCGCGTCAACGGAGGAAAAAACGGATGAACGCCGACCAAGTCCTGAAAACGGTCCATCTCACCGAGAAGGCCAACAAGCAGTCGGCCGAGCTCGGCCAATACACCTTCGTGGTCTTCAAGGGCGCGACGAAGTATTCCATCGCGACCGCCGTGGAGCAGACCTTCAAGGTCACCGTCCGCCGCGTCAACACCCAGAACTACCGCGGCAAGAACAAGCGCGGGCGCAACGGCCTGCCGAGCATGACCTCCGACTACAAGAAGGCGATCGTGACCCTGAAGGCCGGCGACAAGATCGAACTCGTCTAACTTCCCGCCATGCCCATCAAGTCCTTTCGCCCCCTCACGCCCTCGGGCCGGTTCACCTCGCTGAATCAGGTCGGCTCCCTGCTGACCAAGCACAAGCGGCCCGAACGCGGGCTCACCGAGGCGAAGAACCGCACCGGCGGCCGCAATGTCTACGGGCGCCTGACGTCCCGCCATCGCGGCGGCGGCCACAAGCAGCGCTACCGCATCATGGACTTCAAGCGCGACATCCTCGACCTGCCCGCCCGCGTGCAGGCGATCGAGTATGATCCGAACCGCAGCGCCCACATCGCCCTCGTCGCCTACTCGGACGGCGTGAAGCGCTACATCCTGGCCCCCGAGGGCCTGAAGGTCGGCGCCACCATCGTCGCCTCGAACAAGGCGACCTCCAACGATTTCCTCGTCGGCAACAACTTCCCGCTCGCGCTCATCCCCCCGTCCACGAAGGTGCACGCGGTCGAGCTCGTCCCCGGCCGCGGCGCCCAGATCGCCCGCTCCGCCGGCACCGCGCTGGAGCTGATCGCCGTCGAGAACGGCAAGGCCCAGCTCCGCATGCCTTCCGGTGAGCTCCGCCTGGTCCATCCGGACTGCCGCGCCACCATCGGCACCGTCGGCAATGCCGACCACGGCAACCAGTCGCTCGGCAAGGCCGGGCGCGCCCGCTGGCTCGGCCGGCGGCCGCATGTCCGCGGCGTCGCGATGAACCCGGTCGACCACCCCAACGGCGGCGGGCAGGGCAAGTCCAAGGGCGGCGGCGGCCGCCAGCAGCTCGTCTCCCCCTGGGGCCAGCTCGCCAAGGGTTTCCCGACCCGCCGGCGCTCGAAGCTCTCCAACAGCATGATCCTCCTCCACCACAACGGCCGCAAGCCGCGCGGCCGGAAGTAAAATTTACCACCCTTCCGCACCATGGCCCGTTCCATCAAAAAAGGTTTCTTCGTCGATTATCACCTGGTCGAGAAGATCGAGAAGGCGGTCAAGTCCGGGGCGAAAAAGCCCATCCAGACTTGGTCCCGCCGCTCGACGATCACCCCCGATTTCGTCGGTCACACCTTCAACGTTCACAACGGCAAGGTCTTTGTCGCCGTGTACGCCACCGAAAACATGGTCGGGCACAAGCTGGGCGAATTCGCCCCGACGCGCATCTTCAAGGCGCACGGCGGCATGACGCGCAAGGAAATCTAGCCGGAGGCAATCTTATGGACGTTCAAGCTCTTACCCGCAATGCGCGCATGTCGCCGAAGAAGGTGCGCGAAGTCGCCCGCACCATCCAGGGCCGGCCGGCCGCCGAGGCCGTCGCGTATCTCGCGCTCATCCCGCGCAAATCCGCGCGCCTCCTGGCCAAGACGCTGCTCAGCGCCATCGCCAACGCCGAGAACAACAACAACCTTTCCGCCGCCTCGCTGGTGGTGAAGAGCGCGATCGTCGAGAACGGCCCCGTGCTGAAACGCTTCAAGGCCGGTGCCAAGGGCACCGCGATGCCGCGCCGCAAAAAGATGTCCCACCTCCGCATCATCGTGTCGGACGGCGTCCAAAACTAATCTATCCATGGGCCAAAAGACTAATCCGATCGGTTTCCGCCTCGCCGTCCGCCGCAACTGGCAGTCGCGCTGGTTCGCGAGCAAGAAAGACTTCCCCAAGCTGCTGCACGAGGACCAGATCATCCGCACCATGCTGATGGAGAAGCTGAAGCAGGCCTCCGTGCCGCGCATCTTCATCGAGCGCGCCTCCAACCGCGTCCGGGTCAAGATCTATACCGCGCGCCCCGGCATCGTCATCGGCCGCAAGGGCCAGGAGGTCGAGGCGATCAAGATGCAGCTGGCGAAGCTGACCGGCAAGGAGATCCTCCTCGACATCCAGGAGGTCAAGAAGCCCGAGATCGAGGCCCAGCTCGTCGCCGAGAACGTCGCCCTGCAGCTCGAGCGCCGCATCGCCTTCCGCCGCGCCATGAAGAAGGCCGTCGAGATGGCCATGGCGCTCGGCGCCGACGGCATCCGCATCCAGTGCTCCGGCCGCCTCGGCGGCTCCGACATCGCCCGCCGCGAATGGCAGCGCAAGGGCCGGGTGCCGCTGCACACCCTGCGCGAGAACATCGACTACGGCTTCTCCGAAGCCCTGACCCTCTACGGCAAGATCGGCGTGAAGTGCTGGATCTGCAAAAAAGAAGAACCCGTCACCGCCTAAGGCGTTTGCTGAACTCTAGAAATCCAAGACCATGGCCGCCCTCGCTCCCGCCCGCACCAAATACCGCAAGGTCCAGAAAGGCTCCCGCGCCGGCAACGCCAAGCGCGGCAACACACTCGCGTTCGGCGAATTCGGCCTGCAGTCCCTCACCCGCGGGCCGATGACCGGCCAGCAGATCGAGGCCGCCCGCGTCACGATCTCCCGCCACCTCAAGCGCAAGGGCAAGCTCTGGATCCGCGTCTTCCCGCACAAGCCGATCACGAAGAAGCCCGCCGAGGTCCGCATGGGCCAGGGCAAGGGCCCGGTCGAGTACTACGTCGCCGTGATCAAGCCCGGCGCGATCCTCTTCGAGCTCGGCGGCGTCCCCGCCCGCACCGCCAAGGAAGCCTTCCGCCTGGCCGACGCCAAGCTGCCGTTCCACTGCCGCTTCATCGTCCGCGAAGGCACGGCGATCTGAGCCGCCTCCCCTTAAAATCCGCAACCTCCTTCCGTCGATGACCACCAAAGAAATCCGCGAACTCTCCCCGACCGAGCTCACCACCAAGCTCCGCGAGGTGCGCGACCAGTTTCTCCACCTCCGCCTGCGCAAGCAGACCGGCCAGGTCGAGAAGACCCACGAACTGCGCGCCCTCCGCAAGGACATCGCCCGCCTCGAGACCATTTCCCGGCAGAAGGCCAAAGCGCCCGCCGCCGCCTAACCCGACCCTTTTCCCATGTCCTCCTCCCTTTCCGCGGCGCGCAATCCCCGCAAGCTCCTCCTCGGGTTCGTCACCAGCCGCTCGGGCGACAAGTCCGTCAAGGTGACCATTCCCTACAAGACGCCGCACCCGCTCTACCACAAGGTGATCAATCGCAAGACCGTCATGCACGCGCACGACGAGAAGAACGAGGCCAAGGTCGGCGACAAGGTCGAGATCATGGAGACCCGCCCCTTGAGCCGCCTCAAGCGCTGGCGCATCGTCCGCGTGACCGAGCGCGCCGTCGGCGCGACCCACGAGGCCGTGTCCGAGGCCGACGTCGCCGCTAAGGTCCCGACCAAAACCACGCTCGCTTCCCCGGCCGCCGCCGCCCCCCAGTCATGATCCAACTCCGCTCCATCCTCGAAGTGGCCGACAACACCGGCGCCCGGCGCGCCGCCATGATCAGCCGCATGGGCCAGAACACCGACACCGCGCACATCGGCGACATCATCACCGTCAACATCAAGGACAGCGCGCCCGACGCGACGGTGAAGAAGGGCGAGGTTGCCAAGGCCGTCGTCGTCCGGACCAAGACCGCGGTCCGCCGCGCGGACGGCAGCTACCTGCGCTTTGACAGCAACGCCATCGTCATCATTGGGGCGGACGGCAACCCGAAGGGCACCCGCATCTTCGGCCCCGTCGCCCGCGAACTGCGCGCGAAGAACTTCATGAAGATCATTTCGCTCGCTCCGGAGGTCCTCTGAACATGCAAAAGTTTCACGTCAAACGCGGCGATCCCGTCATCGTCATCGCCGGCTCCCACAAGGGCAAGGAAGGCAAGGTCCTCGAGATCCTGCCGAAGAACAACCGCGCCCGCATCGAGGGCGTGGCGATGATGAAGCGCCACCTCAAGAAGTCCCAGGACCATCCCCAGGGCTCGATCGTCGAGCGCGAGGGCTCGGTCCATCTCTCCAATCTCATGCTCAAGTCCCGGCATGACGAACGCCGCTCCCGCAAGGGCGGCTCCGCCGCCCC
>Ga0206820_1113_pt1 | contig 14537 bp, 11 predicted proteins | sample Alteio_BWOrgCont_84_FD_152857 | JGI IMG/M metagenome (GOLD analysis project Ga0206820, IMG submission 152857) | Enriched cells from forest soil in Barre Woods Harvard Forest LTER site, Petersham, Massachusetts, United States -... | ecosystem: Environmental > Terrestrial > Soil > Temperate forest >...
AGAAAATTCCTGAAAAAACTATTCCTTTAGATGAACCCCTACCATCCCCTGCCTCTTCTTTTAATCGAGAAGAGACGCATTCTGCCTCTACTACTCCTTACTTCAATAAAGAATATAAACCAAAATTAGAGTCTAAGCAAGAATCAACAGTAAAACAACTCTCTGTAGAAAAAGATCTAAAAAAACCAAAGAAAAAAATCTCACCCATTGAAGAAGTAGAAGAAAAGAAAAAAATCACATCCAAAGAATACCGCGATTTAAAACCAGTAAAAAAACTAGATTTAAAAGCATTTGATTCTAGAGATCGTTTGGGGCTTAGAGAAGCAGAAGAAAGTACCACTTGGAGAAAGAAAAAGCATCAAAAAGCTAAGTCATTCTATCAGGAACAAGTCGTTCGCCCAAAATCTCTTAAATTAAAACTCCCCATTTCTATTAAAGATTTTGCTTCTGCATTAAAAATTAAAGCTTCAGAGCTTATTACAAAACTTTTTATGCAAGGAACAATATTAACAATTAATGATTATCTAGATGACGAAACTACTATTCAACTTCTAGGTCACGAATTTGACTGTGAGATTTCAATTGATACTAGTGAAGAAAAAAGACTTCGTATTACAGATAAAACAATCCAAGAAGAAATTAAAAGCACTCTTGTAGAAGAGCTTGTTCCAAGACCCCCTATCATTGCTTTTATGGGACACGTAGATCATGGAAAAACAAGTTTAATAGATAGAATTCGCAAAAGCAATCTTGCTGCAGAAGAAGCAGGCTCCATTACACAACACATCGGAGCTTTTTCTGCTCGTATTAAACAAGGTACAATTACTATTCTAGATACTCCTGGGCATGAAGCTTTTACAGCTATGAGAGAACGAGGAGCCCATGTAACAGATATTATTATTCTCGTAGTTGCAGGAGATGATGGAGTTATGCCACAAACAGAAGAGGCTATTCAAAAAGCCCAAGCAGCTAATACTCCTATCATAGTAGCTATTAATAAATGTGACAAATCTACTTTTAATGCAGAAAATGTGCATCGCCAACTAGCAGAGAAAAACCTCTTGTCAGAAGCTTGGGGAGGATCTACTATTACTGTAAATTGTTCTGCTGTCACAGGAGAAGGGGTAGAAGAGCTCCTAGAAATGGTATTATTGCAAGCAGAAATGCTAGAACTTAAAGCAAATCCAAATAGCCGAGCTAGAGGAACTGTTTTAGAATCAGAATTACACAAAGGATTTGGAATCACCTCTACCCTTTTAATACAAAATGGATCTCTACACATTGGAGATGCCCTTGTCTTTGAGCATACTTATGGAAGAGTCAAAATGATGTATGACGAGCATAATCGCTCTATCAAAATTGCTCCCCCATCTTCTGCTGTAAAAGTCGCTGGATTATCAGGATTACCTCACGCAGGATGTGAATTTATTGTAGTAGAAAGCGAAAAAGAAGCTAGAAAGCTTTGTGAAGAAAGAATGGCTGGATACAAGCATCAAGAACTCATGCAAACAAGAAAGAGAAACCTAGAAGGTCTTTTAGAGAGAAATGAAGAACTTTCCGAAAAAAAAGTCCTCTACATTATTTTAAAAGCAGACGTACAAGGATCTTTGGAAGCTATTAAAACTTCTCTGCAAAAAATCCCAACCAATAAAGTAGAGCTCAATGTAGTAGCTAGTGAAGTGGGTCAAATCTCTGAATCGGATATTCAGTTAGCCCATGCTTCTAATGCTGTTATTATTGGATTTCATACTGGAGTAGAAAGTCATGCAGAACAACTTCTCAAGCAAACTAAAGTTAAAGTACAAACCCATGATATTATTTATCATCTTATCGATGATGTGAAAAAACTAATGACCTCTTTACTCGATAAGGTTCGAGAAGAAAAAGAGGTCGGCTCTGCCTTTGTAAAAGCTACCTTTAAGTCTTCTCAACTCGGTATAATTGCCGGGTGTGAGGTAAAGGAAGGAGTAATAAAAAGATCTCATCATATTAAAATTTTCCGAGATAAAGAAAAGGTTTGGGAAGGAGATATTTCTTCTTTACGACGCGTACAAGAAGATGTAAAAGAAGTAACTAAAGGGTTAGAATGCGGAATTGTCTTCTCTCGATTTAGTAATATACAAGAGGGCGATATTATTAAAAGCTATGAAATTATCTATCATGAACAAGAGTTATAATTATGGCAACAGATAGACGTGTACTCAGAGTCAACTCTCTTCTCAAAGAAGTTATTGCCGATATTATTCAAAAAGATATCTATAATCCTGATGTTTCAAAATTTACCTCTGTTACAGAGGTTGATATATCTAAAGATCTTCGTCATGCAAAAGTATACATTAGCGTTATTGGAAATGAGGAAGAAAAACAAAAAACTGTACTTGCCCTACAATCAGCATCTGGTTTTATTGCACAAACTTTAAAAAAAAAGAAAGTTGTTATCCCTCACCTCCCTGAGTTAATTTTTAAAATCGATCGCGGTATAGAACATCAAATTCGCATTGATACAGTCCTAGAAAAAATCCATAAAGAACAACAGTCCAGAAACTAATTTTATGACTGCGATAGAGGGAATTACTCTTATCAATAAACCAGTAGGCCCCTCTTCTTTCTTTTTAATTTTATTACTCAGAAAACGACTGCAAGTACAAAAAATAGGTCATGCAGGAACTCTAGATCCCTTTGCTTCTGGCCTAATGATTTTACTTATAGGAAGGAATTACACTAGATTACAAAAACAATTCATGGAAGAACACAAAGAATATACAACCCGTATTATTTTAGGTGCAGCTACAACAACCTTTGATAAAGAAGGAGAGATTACAAATACTTCCTCACAACAACCATCATTAGAGGAGATTCATCAAGCTCTGCAAAGTTTTCAAGGCTATATTTCCCAAGTTCCTCCTATGTATTCTGCTAAAAAATGGAAGGGTAAAAAACTCTATGAACTAGCTCGACAAGGGCTAGAAGTAGAAAGAGAGCCTAAACGCGTCTTTGTCTCTATTACTCTTCTCTCTTATACTTATCCTTATCTAGATTTACATATTACATGCTCTAGTGGAACTTACATTAGAAGTATCGGAAATGATTTAGGACAAAACTTAGGTTGTTATGCCCATCTAAAAGAATTAACTCGCATCCGATCTGGGCAATTCCATATTGACAAATGCCTTTCTATAAAAGATCTAGCAAATGAAAATTTTCCTTTAGAGCGATATATCTTTAGAGATACATCTCAATGCTTATCCAATGGAAGAATCTAGGCATTACATTGAATTACTACAGAATTATTCTTCTCTTTCACTTACTCTTTTGTTATACTTTACCATAAAATATGTCTGAAAAAAAAAATACAACCAATCTCTTTTGTGGAATTGTTGGCTTGCCCAATGTTGGAAAATCTACTTTTTTTAATGCTGTTACTAAAAAAGGAGCTGCTGCTGCTAATTACCCCTTCTGTACTATCGATCACAACTTGGGAATTGTAGCGCTTCCTGATTCTCGTTTACCAATTTTAGCAGAAATTTCTGAAAGCCAACATATTATTCCTGCTATGGTTACCTTTGTAGATATTGCAGGTCTTGTCAAGGGGGCCGCGCAAGGAGAGGGACTTGGAAATAAGTTTTTAGCTAATATTAGAGAGACTGATCTTATTATTCATGTTGTTCGATGTTTTGAAGAAGAAGAAATTATTCATGTGAGCGGAAAAGTAGACCCTATAGAAGATATTGAAACTATTAATATAGAACTCATTTTAGCCGATCTTCAAATGATAGATAACATCTTAGAAAAGCTCCATCGCAAGAGTAAGACGGACAAAGAACTTTTGCCAAAGTTATCCTCTCTAAAGAAGGCTAGGGAACTTCTTGATCAAATGAAACCTATTCGCTCGATTATCTGGTCTACAGAAGAATTAGAGCACTTAGAAGAATTTTCCTTTCTTACTGCTAAAAAGGTAATTTACCTAACTAATGTTGCAGAAAATGATATTTTGAATTTACACAATCCTTATGTACAACAAGTTTGTGATTACATACAGGCAGAAGGGGCCCTTGTATTCTCTATTTGTGCTAAGCTAGAAGAAGAGCTTGCCTTACTCTCTCCAGAAGAATCTAAAGAATACTTACAAAGTGTTGGGTTAGAAGAGTCTGGACTAGATCGTTTGATTAGAGTTGCATTCCAAGAATTGGGTCTTATTACCTTTTTAACTACAGGAAAAGAAGAGACAAGGGCTTGGACAATTCGCAAGGGCACGACTGCTGCAGAAGCAGCGGGAAAAATTCATTCTGATTTTCAAAAAGGATTTATCCGAGCAGAAATTATCCCTTTTACAGATTTTGTAACTTGCCAAGGCAGAACAAAAGCAAAAGAACAAGGGAAGGCTCGTTTAGAAGGAAAAGAATATATTATGCAGGATGGAGATATCACTACTTTTTACCATAACTAACCTTGCTAATAAGTTACTTGATTTCTTTCCCTCTAATTTGCATTCTACAAAATAAAAGTCATTTGTTATTAATACTACCAATCCATGAGTGAAAAAACCGAAAAGGCAACCCCGAAAAAAATACGCGATGCTAGAAAAAAAGGACAAGTAGCTAAATCACAAGATTTTCCTGCTGCATGTACTTTTATTGCTTCTCTCTCTTTAATTGTCGTCTTTTCTGCCTATCTGTTTAAAAATTTATCTGGATACATGGAAGGAGCTTTTCACCTTATTGCAACAATTAATGATAGAACTGTTCTACATTTAATTCCAGCTGCTATCTTTACTATTTTGCAGAGCTCTTTGCCTATTTTAGTTCTTGTAGCTGGGATCGGGGTATTAGTTAATTTCTTAATCGTTGGACCCCTATTTTCTTTTCAGTCTATGAAACCTGATATTAAAAGATTAAACCCCGTTACCAATATAAAAAACCTATTTAAATTAAAAACAATGATAGAGCTTCTAAAATCGATTTTTAAAATTGCAGGAGCTGTCATAATTATCTATTTTGTTATTAAAAATAGTCTTCCAGAAATTATTCTGGCTGTAAAATTACCCCTAATTGGAAGCGCCTTAATTTTTTCAAATTTTTTACTCAAAGTAGTGATTAGGGTTGGAATATTTTTTCTTTTTGTAGCTGCTTTAGATCTTTTTTTTCAAAGGAGGAATTTTTCCAAAGAAATGATGATGGAAAAATTTGAAATAAAGCAAGAAATGAAAGATACTGAAGGAGACCCTCAACTTAAAAGCCGTAGAAGGCAAACCGCCCAAGAACTTGCTTATCAAGAAGGGCCTATGGCTGCAAAAAACGCAAGAGCCATCATTACCAATCCTACTCACATTGCTATTGCTATACAATACAAAGCAACACAACAAGCTCCTAAAATTATAACGATGGGCAAGGGTTTTGTCGCTAAAAAAATCATAGAAGTTGCTACGCAAAACAATATTCCTATTATGAGGAATCCTCCCCTTGCTCAAGAGCTTTATTATAAAGGCGAAATCGATGAATTCATCCCAGAAGAAACCTATGAAGCAGTAGCAGAAATTTTACGATGGCTAGAACAAGTGGAAAAAGCAGAATTTAAGAAGGAGATATTCGAATGAGAAATATATGGCTTGGTAGCGATAAGATAATGAGTTTTATCAACCGTTCCAGCGATGTCATCTTAGCAGTCTTTGTGATTATGATCGTTTCTATGATCATTATCCCTGTATCTCACTTTATTCTTGATGGATTTATTGCAATCAACCTATCGATCTCCCTTGGCTTGCTTATGGTGGGTCTTTATATCTCTAAAGCAGTTCACCTCTCTATCTTTCCATCTATTCTTCTTATCACTACTCTATTTCGTCTGGGCGTTGAGATTGCAGCAACAAGGCAAATCCTCTTAGCTGCAGATGCGGGACAAATCATCCGTTCTTTTGGCAACTTCGTTGTCGGGGGTAATTTTATCGTTGGAGGTGTGATTTTCCTCATCATTACTATTGTACAATTTATCGTAGTTACTAAAGGAGCTGAAAGAGTGGCAGAAGTTGCTGCCCGATTTACCTTAGATGCTATGCCCGGAAAGCAAATGAGCATAGATGCAGATATGCGCAGTGGTGTCATCGATTCCAATCAAGCAAGAGAACTTCGTTTAGCTTTAGCTAAAGAAAGTCAGCTTTATGGAGCGATGGATGGTGCTATGAAGTTTGTGAAAGGGGACGTTATAGCAGGAATTGTTATTGCCATCATTAATATTATAGGTGGTTTAATTATTGGCACCTTCTCCCATGGCATGTCAGCGTTGCAAGCCTTAAAAACCTACACTCTCCTCTCTATAGGAGCTGGGCTTGTCTCTCAAATTCCCTCTCTTCTCATCTCTTTAACAGCAGGAATTGTAACTACCCGCGTCTCTAGCGAAAAGCAAGGATCCAACTTAGGTAAGGATATCTCACAACAGCTTTTAGCTTATCCAAAAGGACTGCTTCTCTCAGCAATCTTTTTATTTGCTCTTGCGTGGATCAAAGGCTTCCCTTCTCTTATTTTTGTTGTTTTATCAATGCTTATTGCATCTGCAGCTATTTTTACCTGGTATAAAGAAAGAAAAAAAACAACGACAGAAACCGGTTTTGGATCAGCTACCATTGAAACTGATGTAAAGGGACATCGAGTGATTCGTGGTGGACTCGATGAGTATGCACTTACTATTCCTATCATTCTAGAAGTGGGAAAAAATCTATCCACTCTCGTGCGTAAAGAAAAAAGTGGTGGCTCATTTATCGAAGAGATGATCCCTAAAATGAGACATGCCCTTTATTTAGATTTAGGAGTTCGTTTTCCTGGAATCCATGTACGCCTTGATGCCCCTATTCTCATAGAAGATGAATATGCAATTCTTTTAAATGAAGTCCCTATTACAAGGGGTAAAATCCTTCAGGGATTTCTGCTCACTAATGAGTCTAAAGAGACCTTGAAGCGTTATAACCTCCCTTTTACTGAGTCAAAAAATAGTGTTGGAGGGGCCTCTTTTTGGGTAGATAACAAATACAAAGAGATCCTTAAAAAAGCGGGAATGAAATTTTGGGAACCAGTAGAAGTTATTATCTTACACCTCTCTTATTTCTATAAAACTCATGCTGCTGATTTCCTTGGCATTCAAGAAGTGAGAGCGATTTTAGAGTTTGTAGAAAAGTCTTATCCCGACCTTGTAAAAGAAGTTACAAGACTTGTGCCTTTACAAAAATTGACAGAAATCTTTAAAAGACTTGTACAAGAAGAGATCTCTATTAAAGATCTTAGAGCAATTTTAGAAGCTTTAAGCGAGTGGGCGCAAACAGAACGAGATACTGTACTTCTTACTGAATATGTGCGCTCTTCTTTAAAGCGCTATATTAGTTATAAATACTCCCAGGGGCAATCTATTTTATCGGTATATCTTTTAGATACAGAAATTGAAGATATGGTTCGAAGTGCTATTAAGCAAACCTCTGCCGGCTCTTATTTAGCATTAGATCCCGACTCTGTGCAATTGATCATCCATGCATTAAAAACTACTATTGTACCTACTCCTCCAGGAGGACAACCTCCTGTTATTATTACAAATATGGACGTAAGACGCTTTGTTCGCAAACTCATTGAAGGAGAGTTCCCAGATGTTCCTGTAGTCTCTTATCAAGAAATTGTTCCAGAAATTCGAATTCAACCTTTAGGAAGAGTACAATTAACTTAATATTATGACTGATGAAATAGAAAAAATTGGTTCAGATTCTCTACATCGCATGCAGAAAATGTCCACTTTGATCGGCTCTCAACAACATAGTATCGAACAAGTAGAAAGTAGCGATTCCTTTATAGATGAAGTAGTAGTAAGTTCATCAGAATTTTCTCCACTCGCCATCGCTAAACAGTTTCCCTTCCAGTCTATAGCGGACAGAATACAAAGAAAAAAAAGTGAAAGCGCTTCTAAAACAGAAGATAATCAAGAGTTTATCATTGAAGATCCAGAAAAAATTGAAGCGATTGCAAAGCACTATGAACAACAAAATGAGGAACTAAACTATCGCTCTTTACTAATGATTAGAGCTTTTTTCAAAAATAATGCAACGATGCAAGATATTTTGCATAAAATTACCGAGTTCTATCCTGATCAATACTTAGCAGATGAGACCCTAGATTTTTTGCTTGCTACTACGAGTAAGGGAAGCGACCTAGAAAAGACATTGCTCGCTACTAAAAAAAATTTTAATACCACCTATGAAAGAGAGATTAAATCGGGAAAAAATATTCGAAATGAAGCAAAACTTTTTGCGCAAGGTGGCTTAGCAAATGCTCCTACTCTTAGAGATCTGTACCGTGATATTACAGGAAACCCACGCTCTCCTTTAACTCTATTTGATGAACTTCTTGCTATGTTCTCCTATGACAAAATGGAAAAAGCACTGCACTTTCTCCTCCATGCTTTAGGTAGTGATCTTAAGTCTAAAGGCCCCTCCATAGATGCAGCAGAATTGAAAAGACTAATCGAAGAGACTAGATCCCTACAGTCTATTTTATGGATTTATCGATTTTTCTTATACCGCATGCAATCCATTCACGCAAAGTTTCACAAATATAACTATTCTATCCCCCCTCACCTCAATTTTATTACCCTATCTAAAGCCTTAGTAATTCTACTGCAAGAACGCTATCCCTCTCCGGATAAAATTCTGATGTTAGCAAGAAATCTGGGGGCAATAGAGCAAGTTGCTGCTCAAATCATTATATTAACACAGTATCGAGATGCCATGAGGCAGATTTCCCCTAGATTATTTCGTTCTGAAAAACATCGTCAAGACTTACTGTTAGCAATTTTAGATACTTTACACGATTTAGATGAACGAGAAGCAGAACAAGAGGAGGAGAATAGTTGATAGATAAATTTACTGACTTACTGCAAGAACTGGCTAGCCTGATACAAATTCCTTTAGAGCCTGATAAAAATCATGCTTGTTTATTACGTATTGATAACCTCTATGAAGTGCAATTACAACTAGATGAACAAGAGCAAAACCTTCTTTTTGGATCTAAAATTTGTGAAGTTCCTCCTGGCAAATTCCGGGAGAACGTTTTAAAGAATGCCTTAAAATATAATGCACTGCCCCCTCCTATTTATGGATTTCTTGGATATATAAAAAAAACAGATACCCTATCTCTTTTTTCTTTCCTTTCTATTCACTCGATTGACGGAAAAAAAATCTTTTCTCATTTAGATGGGTTTCTACAAGTAGTTATCGCATGGGAAAAAGCGATTAAAACAAATGCAGCAGCTCCTCACTCCCTTTTTCCTTCCTCCCCAACCACTTCTATTTTCAATATAAAACCGTGAAAGAACACTCCCCTCTTATAGAGTTTTTAAAAAAAACTCCCGCCTATTCTCATTGGAAAAAAATTGGCATACATTCTCACCATGGCATCGCTCTTCCCATTTCATCGCTGCATTCAGAACATAGCAGCGGCATTGGAGAATTTACTGATCTTGTGCCTCTTATCGATTGGCTTGTAAGTGTAGACATGAATATTTTACAAATCCTGCCCGTCAATGATTCTGGATGGGAAACAAGTCCCTACAATGCACTCTCTGCTTTTGCCCTGCATCCTATCTTTATAGGCCTTTCTCAATTACCTTTTATACAAAATGATGAGTCACTGCAAATGCTTCTCAAAGACTTACAACTCCTCAATCTACTTCCTAAAGTAGCCTATAGAGAGGTATTGAAAAAAAAACTACACTTCTTGCAAATCTATTTTCAGAGCTATTCTAGAGAGTTTATATCCACTCATTCTTATAAGCAATTTTGTAAACAAGAAGAAGATTGGCTTAAACCTTATGCTCTTTTCAAAAGCCTAAAAGACCGATTTTTACAAAAAAGTTGGTTAAAATGGCCAAAACAATACCAATCTTTATCAAAAAAAGACCTTCATTTGCTTTATAAAAAATATGCTATTCCTATGGAATTTTATACATTTTTGCAATTCCTTTGTGCAAAGCAATTGCAAGCTGTAAAAGATCATGCAAAGAAACAAGGAGTATTTTTTGTAGGAGATGTTCCTATTTTATTTAGTACAGACAGCGTTGATCCTTGGTTATATCCCAGCTTGTTTAATTTTATCTATACCGTTGGAGCTCCTCCAGATGAATTTAATCCGGCAGGACAATGTTGGGGATTTCCCTCTTACAATTGGAAAAAACATAAAGAATCCATTCTTATTCTATGGAAAAAACGACTTACTTTTGCAGAAAAATTATACCATCTCTATCGGATTGATCACGTTATTGGGTTTTATCGCATATGGAAAATCCCAAGGGGTAAATCCGCAGTTCACGGTTTTTTTTTCCCTAAAGAAACCAATCTAGCACTAAGTCAAGGCGAAGAAATCTTACAATTCTTTCTCTCTGCTACGTCTATGTTACCCTTAGCTGAAGATCTCGGTGCTATTACTACTTTCATTAAAAATAGCTTAATGCGCCTTGGAATTCCCGGAATCAGAGTAATGCGCTGGGAAAAAACAAAAGAACACCTTTACCTCTCCGTGCATCGATATTCCCCGTTGAGTGCTACTATGGTGTCTACCCATGATAGTGAAACCCTTACCCTGTGGTGGAGTCAATGTAAAAAAGAGGCTAAAGCCTATGCAAAGCAAAAAAGATGGAAATATCTCTGCGCACTTTCTGTAACAAAACGCTATAAAATATTAAAAGAAGCCCATTCTAGCCCCTCTTTATTTCACATTAACTTAATACAAGAATATCTTGCCTTTTTCCCAGAATTATCATGGGAAAATCCAGAAGAAGAACGCATTAATATCCCCGGGAAAATCCTTGCAACCAACTGGGTATATCGCATTAAACCCTCTTTAGAAGAACTTATCACGCATCAACCTCTCCTCACTCTTATAAAAGAACTTATCGGAAGATGAAAATTTGCTTTGATTTTTATGCTTTTTGCTCTTATTCTTGCGGAGATTTTTATAAGGAGCTCTACAATGTTACTAACTAAAAAGATTTTTCTTCTCTTACTTCTCTTACCATGCATAGGTTTTGCACTTGATCCCTATATAGAATTTAAATATGGAGGCTTTGCAGTAAGTAAAAGTCTTACACGTGTCTATATAAAAAATCCTGTTTACCAAGGAGAACTAGGCGTACTCTTTAACGACTACTTCGGTGCTGCGCTAAATTTCCAATATATGTCCAAAAAATATGATACTTTTTTTCAGCAAATGGAACATAAGGGCCACACCTATGCTCTTAGATCACATACTATTACATTGCCCTCTATAGCTTTAATATTTAAAGGCTATTTTCCCATACATGAACAGGTCAGGCCTTATGTAGGAATTGGTCCCAAGCTTCTTTTCACTAGACTCTGTTTTGATCGTATCCTTCGAGAAAAATTATATATTAGAGAAAAATACCTCGGAACTCTAATTTCTGCTGGGATACTTATCTATTCTGAAGATAAGCATTTTTTTATTGATCCCTTTGTCGATTACTCTTGCAGAAAGTTATTTTCATCTCGTGCAAAAGGTAGATATTACCAAATTATTTATGGAGTAGGATTAGGGTATGTATTTTAAGAATAAAAAAGATTAGAGGAGAGATTAGAATAAGAAGTGATATACTCAACAGTCAGCCCTTGATTTTTGAAAAAGTCAACTAAGTTATGCTCTCCAGTACAATGCTCTATTCCAACAATAATACAAGTAGGGAAAGAGCCGCCTGTTATTTTTTTCAACAATCCACGATTTATCCATTTATCATACCTTTCGTGAGACTTTTCTAGTCTAATTTTACTGGGTATTGCTGAATTAAAAATCTTGGATAATGTTCCATCATAACCATTCTTCCAAGCTTCTATTACCGCATACTGTAGAAGTTTATGGTTGTTCATTATAGACTCTATAGGTGGTAGTTCATAAATTGTCTTATATTCTGGAATCGCATCCAAACAAGATCTATTCATAGAATATTTCATTCTCTTAAATGGATGTAATAGTTTTACCCAATTCTTAAGTCGTTTATAAAAACTATTAGATTCATTATCGATTTCAATCATTATATTGAAAGAATATTTGATTATTTTATTAATCAAGGAATGTTTAATCATTTGATAATCTGCTATAGGAACAGTTCCGATTAGATAATGAGGAGAAGAAAGACCTGCAGAAATTTTATAACAAATACCTACATTATTTTCTTTTAACACAATAGTTTGTATTGCTTTATAAGCTATCTTTTCAAAGAATTCTTTTCTGAAGCTATCTTCTGTTGGAATCTGATTTATTAGATAATAAAAATTCTCTTTATATTTTTCTGATAATTTAGCAGTCATGACATCAATAAATTCATTATATGAACCTAGTAAAGAATATCCAAAAATGTTTAAAGTTAAAAAATAGACTTTTACCACTATATTGCTTGCATCATAGGCTTTTTTAAACCTTTGGGTTGCCTTTTCAGCAGCTTGCAGACAACTCTCTACTTCGATTTCATCAGCCTCTACATTTTTTATCTCTGCTATTGATGCTCGAAATACATCAGTAAGGGTGGTTTTTACAGACCTATCTTCTACATAAGATAAGTCCGAATTAAAATAAGAAGAGGGTTGTAAATTTTTCCAATTTTGGGTTATACAAGTCATTTCTATATCCTAATTTTGCAATTTTTGAGTACATTTTCATTCAAAGATCTCATATTTTAGGTTGGTTGAAAAATGCGCCCATTGATGGTAATCCTATCTTATTGTATTTAATTTTTTTGATGCTGTTCGCATAGCTGATGCTGACTGGAGAGCCGGATAACCCCTACGAAGAGGGGGTATTTCTTCTCTTACTTTTTTCAAATCAAATTCTTGATTTCCAATAACTAGGGATTCTACAAGTTTATTTATCAGTTTTTTCTTATGTCGTAGTTTAGGGTAAAGCTCTTTCCACTGAAAGCAATCATACCAGACTGCAGCCATTCCATATTCCAATTTTTTCTTATCTTCTTTGCATAAATCAGCATATTTTAATGCTCCACATTCCAAGCTAGCAATACGCAACTCCTTCTCATTATTGAGTAAAACCTCCTTAGGGACATGAGGAAGGATATCTTTATAGTTTAGTGGCCAACGTTTTGCCCAACAAGTAGCAGCTCTGATAATTTCCAAGTCATTTTTGAATTTTTCTGGCAATTCTTTAAAAATAAAAACACCATACTGATCTTTATGTAGGATTGCTAAAGCAATGTCACGATCTTCTTTTAGGCGTTGTGATAAATGCGTATAATAGGTATTAGGCGTAAAAATGTTGCTATTGATAAGCTGTAAAATAAATTCCTTGTCATCTTTATACTTATTTGGCATGTTTGGAAAAATCCATCTAAAATGCCATCCTTGCTGATGTTTAAAGGTAGCTAAGAACAATTCTTTATCGTTATAAAGCAATGCTTGTTTTGGGATATCTGAAAAAAAACGCATAAGCTCAAGTTGTTTACTCGCCCATTTACACATAAGAATTAAATTACCTAAAACAGGAAGGCATGCTAATGCTCCTTTTGTAAAAGGAAGTAAATCTATCTTACGATCAAGCAAGTCTCTCAAATTCTCTTCCGGAGGTTTCACTTGAGTTCCAAGTTCTCTAATTATACTAACTATACCAAAAGACGTGCTTACAACAGGGATAAATGATGTATATGACAGGTAATAACATATTATATCCAATGAGCATAATTTATTCACAACAAACGCCTGATAATTTAGTAAAGAAATTAAATAATAACTTATTAATTAATTTAAATACAACATAATTTTATATTAAAATTTTTATTAAAAAATTAATTATATTTATGAGATTTATGAACCACATAAATTAATTTTTACTTAAGTCTTTACTTACCTATTTGAAAACAAACAGTTTATGTTATGTTAATTTTATTATATACATAACAGAACTCAAAAAATCGGCAATTAGGACTATAAAGAGGAAGGAAATATAACTTTATTTTTGAATTTTTAAGATAAGCTGTTGCAGATTCATATCTAGCATTATCACAAGATACATAAATTTTGCTCTTTGTTGGGTAAATTTTCTCTATTTTTTTCAAAAATGCTAATATAGATTGTGCACTTATGTATTATCTTCTTGGAATGGAGAAACCTTTAAAGAGGGGTATTTTTCTTCCCACCTCTTCCGCATCAAATTCTTGATTTCCAGTAACTAGAGATTTCACAATTGTATCTATCAGTTCTTGGTTGCATTTCATATCATTTGGAAGCTTTTCCCACTGAAAGCAATCATGCCAAACGGCAGCTTTTCCATATTCCAATTTTTTCTTATCTTCTTTGCTTAAATCAGTATATTTTAATGCTCCGCAACTTACAGCAGCTAGACGCAACTCCTTCTCATTCTGGAGTAAAGTATCCTTAGAAACATAAGGAAGAATCTCTTTATATCTTGATGACCAATTATCTTTTGCCCAACAAGTAGCAGCTCTGATAATTTCCAAGTCATTTTTGAATTTTTCTGGCAATTCTTTAAAAATAC
>Ga0206820_1110_pt1 | contig 14393 bp, 14 predicted proteins | sample Alteio_BWOrgCont_84_FD_152857 | JGI IMG/M metagenome (GOLD analysis project Ga0206820, IMG submission 152857) | Enriched cells from forest soil in Barre Woods Harvard Forest LTER site, Petersham, Massachusetts, United States -... | ecosystem: Environmental > Terrestrial > Soil > Temperate forest >...
ATAAATACGTGATCAAGTTTGAAGCAGGTAATATGGAGCAGACGTTTAAGTTAAGTCAAATGGAAATAAACGGGCTGGAAAGCATTGATATATTGCTGACCGAAGATTTTATAAAAAAAGTAGTCGAACGTTTTAATGACATGTTTTTGGCTTTCAAAACGATCAGGCCTTCTTAAACTGGATGCTGTCAGGCTTAAAATTCCGCAAACGTTTTCTGAATAATTGTTATACACTCCTGTAATTGATCTTCTGTAATGACCAGTGGAGGAGCAAAACGAATAATGTCGTTATGCGTTGGCTTAGCAAGTAAACCATTTTCTTTTAATGCAATACACAGATCCCAGGCCGTTTTTCCATTTTTTGGACGGATAACGAGTGCATTAAACAAGCCTTTTCCGCGTACCAAAGAAATCATATCGGATTTAATTTCTCTCAGATTTTTTCTTAATATATGACCTAAACGTTCTGCATTTTCGGCCAGCCTCTCCTCTATCACAACGTTCATTGCGGCAATAGCCACACGACAGGCAAGTGGATTTCCACCATAGGTAGAACCGTGTTGTCCTGGCCTCATACACAACATAATTTCATCATCTGTTAAAACTGCTGAGACGGGGTAAACACCTCCCGAAAGTGCTTTTCCAAGGATCAGTACATCCGGACGAACATCTTCGTGATCACAGGCCAGACGCTTTCCTGTCCGGGCGATACCGGTTTGTATCTCATCTGCAACAAACAGCACATTTGCCTTTTTACACAAGTCAAAGCAGTTAAACAAATACCCTTCATCGGGCACAACCACCCCTGCTTCACCTTGTATTGGCTCAACCAGAAAAGCAGCAACTGTTTCGTCTTTCAATGCTTCTGCCAAGGCCCTTGTGTTGTTATAAGGAATAACAATAAACCCTGGAGTATAAGGCCCATAATTTCCGCTCGACTCGGGATCTGTGCTTGCGGAAATAATGGAAATGGTACGGCCATGAAAATTTCCTTCACAAACGATTATCTTCGCCTGATTTTCTGCAACACCCTTTTTTTCATAGGCCCATTTGCGCACCAGTTTCAAAGCGGTTTCGACACCTTCCGCCCCTGTATTCATCGGCAAAACTTTATCATAACCAAAATAGCCGGTTATGTATTTTTCATATTCTCCCAGGGAATCATTGTAAAATGCGCGGGACGTAAGTGTGAGTTTTTGAGCCTGTTCAATTAAAGCGGCAATAATTTTTGGATGACAATGTCCCTGATTAACGGCGGAATAGGAAGCTAAAAAATCAAAGTAACGTTTCCCGGTTATATCCCATACGAATACACCTTCCCCTCTTTCCAACACTACTGGTATCGGATGGTAATTATGTGCACCATATCTCTCTTCCGTTTCGATGACGGTTTTTGCGTTGATTTTTTTCACCTTACTTGTTTCCATAAAACTGCCTTATGAGACAAAATTACAAAATAAGCTCAATAGCCCTATTTACAAATAGCGAAGGCTACCGGAAATAAGTACCTTTGCGGACTATGACGATCCGGCGCAAGAATTTACCGTTACTCGAAAGTGTTCCTATTATCGACATCGGAGTCGAAGGGAAGGCCGTTGCAAAATCGGAAGAACTCATTGTTTTTGTTGAAGGAGGTGTTCCGGGCGATGTTGTTGACATTCAGTTAACACGCAAAAAAAAAAGTTATGCAGAAGGAAGAATCATAAAAACTCATTTCCGATCGGAGAAACGAAGTGAGGCATTTTGTGAGCATTTTGGGGTATGCGGAGGCTGTAAATGGCAGAATTTAGACTATAAATGGCAGCTTTACTATAAACAAAAGCAGGTCACGGATACACTAAAACGTATTGGAAAAATTGATTTTCCTGAAATAAGCCCGATTATTCCCTCCTTAAAACAAAGGGAGTACAGAAACAAACTGGAATTTACTTTTTCAAACAAAATGTGGCTGAGCAATGAGGAAATACAAAGCGGACAAACGTTTGGTAACCGCAATGCGCTCGGCTTCCATATTCCAAAAATGTTTGACAAGATACTTGATATACAGAATTGTTACCTGCAGACAGAACCCTCCAACAGTATTCGTTTGGCCCTGAAAGAATTCGCGCTAAAGAATGAACTTACTTTTTACGATATCCGGGAACACAAAGGGTTACTTCGTACGATCATCATCCGTTCATCTTCAACAAAGGAACTAATGCTTATTGTATGCTTTGGAGAACAGGATCCTGTCAATATTGAAAAAGTAATGCGGTTTTTGTTGGAACAATTTCCGGAGATCACATCTCTGATGTATACTGTTAATCTTAAAATGAACGATACAATAGGGGATCAGGTAATTGAAGCTTATTACAAGAAGGATCATATCCTGGAAGAGATGGAGGGCCTGAAATTCAGGATCAGTCCAAAGTCTTTTTACCAGACAAATTCCGAACAAGCTTACGAACTTTACAAAATTACACGGGATTTTGCCGCACTCACAGGAACAGAAGTAGTTTATGACTTGTACACAGGAACAGGCACTATTGCCAATTTCATTGCAGGTCAGGCAAAAAAGGTAATTGGGGTAGAATATGTTCCGGATGCTATTGAAGACGCCAGAATTAACTCAACATTAAATAATATCCATAACACGGTATTCTTTGCAGGCGATATAAAAGAGGTGCTGTCAGATACTTTTTTAAGACAAAACGGATACCCGGATGTAATTATAACCGATCCTCCCAGAAATGGAATGCACGAAGATGTGATAAAAAAAATAGTAGCAATAAATCCCAAACGTATTGTTTATGTGAGTTGTAATTCCGCAACCCAGGCACGCGACCTTTTGTTGTTATGCACAAATTACAAGGTAACCGGGATACAACCGGTTGATATGTTCCCCCAGACGCACCATGTGGAGAATGTTGTATTACTTGAAAGGTTAACCTAGAAACAACTACCTTCCCCTCTCCTGCTTCATCTGCAATGCTCTGTCGTTATATACTTTTGCGTTAGCCGCATCGCCCATAAAACCGTAGGTCATTCCAATAAAACTATAAAGATCAGGATCCGTGCTTTTTAATTTCATGGCTTTGAAAAAATTTTCCATTGCTTTGTCATACTCCTTGAGCATTCCATAAGTGCTGCCCAGATTTTTGTATGCGTCATAGTATTTGGGATCAAATGCGATAGCTTTGTTATATGCCTCCAGGGCCTCTTTTCGTTTTCCCTGTGTAAAATAAACAGAACCGATATTACTATAAGCCTCCGCATAATCTCCCTCCATTTTAACAGCTATATTCAGGTATTTCATGGCTGTATCGAGTTGTCCCAGCCGGAAATAATTGTTGCCTATGTTATTGTAAAGAAAATGATAATCCTTGTTCAAGGTCATCGCCTTTTTGTATAGCTGTATTGATTTTACATAATCTTTTTTATAAGACGCAAGTTGTCCCAGCGCAAAATAAGGTTCGAAATAATCTGCGTGTATTTCCAATGCCTTATTCAAACCTTCGAACGCTTCGGCATAAGCCTTATCCTGTTCTGTTTGAGTTTTAATGGAATCTTTCACCAGCGATTGTGTCACATCATTTGCATAACTGTATTGCGCACGGGCGCTTCTCGGAATATTTTTCAGATCCGTCCTGAATAAAGTGATGTTATCTTTCCAGACGGCCGCCCTATCAAAGGTTTTAAATGAATACAATGCAAGCAAAATGGCTACGATAACAAACAGTTTACCGTTATTTTTCACAAGCGTTATTACCGTATGAAAATTTGCCTTAATAATATCCGTTCGGGTGTACCTTGCCAGTAATAACGATAGTATAATGCAGAAGCCCAAAGATGGCTGGTATAAAAAACGCTCAGCAGCCGTAGATCGGGTGAGAAAAAAAATATTGGAAACCAATAATACCGGTAAAATATACAGAACGAGACCAAATACGATGGTGTCTTTTTTCATAAAATTCTTCAGAAGATAAAAACCCATTCCCGCGTAAATGGCTATCGACACTAATGCCCAGGGATTGTTCAGACCTACGATGTCAAATGTATGGTAAGAATAATCGTATACCAGAGGATGCGGGAAGATCAGAAGCTTTACATACATACCGAGAATAACCATGGCTGTAGCAAAACGATGTACATAATCTGCCTTGACAACCGTGTTGTCGATTATAGAAACCACCGCCCCCAATGTTTGGGAGGACAGTACCGAACCCCTAATGATCATATACCCAAGTCCAACAACAGCAAACAAGGCCATCGTAATTGCATTTTTTTTGAGTGGCATTTCGGTATAATAGAATAGTGCAACCGGAAACATAAACAAATAAGTAATCGCAGATTCCTTTGCCATTAATGCGAGAAAAAAGGAAAAAAGGGATATTATAAGTTTAAAAACTGTTCCCTTACGTGCATAATCCAATAATGTATGAAGGGAAAGAAGAAAAAACAAAAAAGTCAGTATTTCATCCAGACTTTTAATATTGGCGACAACTTCCGTATGCAAAGGATGGGCAATAAACAGCAAGCTGGCCATGAAGGGTATTAATACAGTTTGGTTGATAAATAGTTTTCGTAAAGTATAAAACAAAAGAAATCCCGTCAGCGCATATAACACCACATTTATTATATGACTGGGTTTAGGATTATCCGGCCAAAATTGCCATTCTATAGCAAATACGGATACGGAAAGCGGACGGTATAACCAATCGTCTTTCCCATCATTCCCATACCAATAGGAATGTTTATAAATTTCCTTAATACCCGCAAACCCTTTTTTAGTTAGTTTATTCTCCTTTACCGTTGGATAATCATCCAGTACATACTTATGGTTAAACGTATTTGAATAAAGCAGGAAGCCCAAAGCCGCAATAATGAGTGCCATGATCAGGACCTGTTTCTTATCCAGGATACGCAGGGCCGTTTTTCCAGTTGCTTTTTTTTCTGTTTGCTTATTGCTGTTTTGCTTTGCCATACCTGATCAAACGAGGTATAAATTTACTAAAAAGCTGTGTTGGACAAGTTATTCCTTCCTAAATTCCTTAACTTTGAATCATCATGACATCAGCTACGACACTCATATTAAATGCGCGACAAATTCAGCAAAAAATAGACCGTATCTCTTACCAGATTTATGAAAACAATTTTGAAGAAAAGGAGATCATTATCGCGGGTATCGCCAGCAGAGGATTTATACTGGCTAACAGACTAGCCGAAAAATTAAGAGAAATTACCAAAATCAAAATTACACTTGCTGAAATTACCGTTAATAAGGACAATCCGCTGGAGGAGGAAATAAAACTGAGTATCCAGCCCAGGGAATTTTCAGGGAAAGTAGTGATACTGGTGGACGATGTACTCAACTCAGGTAAGACGTTGATATATGGCTTGGCTCCTTTTTTAGCGTTGCCGGTAAAGCGAATCACGACAGTGGTATTAGTTGATCGCAATCACAATCGTTACCCCATAAAAGCCGATTTTGTCGGCATTTCTCTGGCCACTACTCTTCAGGAACACATTTCGGTTGAATTAACCAAAAAAGGAAAAGAGGCCGTCTATTTAAAATGAGTTGGGACATTATTCAAGCGCTCCTGTTTTAAAAAATCAGCCAATGCTCCTGCTTGTAACTCTTTCGCTTTTATTTTATAGTGTGCCTTATTATAATGTGGTTCACGGATAATTAAAAGGTCTGATATGTATTTTTTAAGCTCTTTTTCTTCCAGGTCTTCTATTAACGGTCGGGTACTCCGTTCGGACAGCAAACGGTCAAATAAGGCATCCGCACTCATTTTCAAATAAATTGAAACGCTATTTTTATTAATAATTTCCATATTATTAAAGAAACAGGGCGTTCCTCCCCCTGTTGCAAGTAGCAACTCATCTTTATTCAAGAGGGCTGCAAGCGCTTCCTGTTCCAGTTTCCGGAACTCCTCCTCTCCCCTGGTTTTAAAAATGGATACGATCGAAGTATTCGTAGCTGCTTCAATAAATTTGTCAAGGTCAGCGAATTCCAAGCCAAGCTTTTCAGCTAAAGCCATTCCAATGGTAGTCTTGCCACATCCCATAAAACCTAAAAGCACTATTCTCATTAAATCAATTAGGTAAAATTAAGATGTTTTCAAAGGCAGGTGGAATACAATAATTGACTGACATCAGCATTTCATTTTCAAAATACAGGTCAACCTTAGCATCATCCAACGAAACACGCCTTTCTCCCCATTCATGTTCTTCCTGATCGATTTCAACATATCCCCGTTCTTTAAACAGAGAAACAATTTGTTTTTCATTCATTTTGAAAATCTTCTGGTCCCACAAAAGGGTGCGCTCATCGTTGAGTTCAACACAACTAAACGTATTTTGAAAGCTATCATCAAAAAACAAGGAAAATCCTTTCTCCCAGTAATGCCAGACAATGCTTTTATATTCTTCCAGCTCATCGATATGTTCAACGGCTTCCGGTTTCCCGAAATAACGCTCCGCCTCTGTCATGGTCGAGCCAAAACACAATCCGCTGAGCCCTTGTTTGGGTTTTACTTCTAATATACCTGTAAAGACCATTTTCATACAAGTATAACAAATTTGTAAGCAAAAAATCTAAAAAATAAGTTTTGCGGAAACCAATAATGCTTCTATATTTGCAGCCTCTTAATTTTAAGAGAGGATCGATTCCGTAGCTCAGTTGGTAGAGCATTACACTTTTAATGTAAGGGTCCTGGGTTCGAGTCCCAGCGGGATCACCAAGTATGCTGATAATCAATAATTTAGCATATTTTTTTACTAAAACGTTTGCAAAAAAGGAGTTTCAACATAACTTGGAACTCCTTTTTTATTTGCAGTATGTGGAGGATATTTAACGAATCTGGGTTACTTACCGGGGGACACTTCAAAGTCGAATAACTTTTTAACATCTATTCCTAAGCCGTTGGCAATTTTATAAAGGGTATGTAAGGTAATATTGCTCCCATTATTGCAGACCCTTACAAGGCTCCTAAATACCCGAAACTCAAGACTTCGGTGTCTGTCAGCAGGAACTAATCCTTTTATGAAAGCAGTTGGGTTTATACTTCATTGTCATAATCTTTTCCCGAACATTAATGACGTCCTCCGCGGTAATTACCCACCGCTTACCAAGTTTGTAAGAGGATTTCAGTTGTCCATCCAGATACATGTTTTTTATGAATACGTCTGCTGTGGCTTTTGTACAACGTATCCCCATCAACGGAACCGCTTCGCTTGGTTTGTAAATTTTGAATTTATCCATGAGTTATAATCTTCTGCAATGCAAAAAACAGGGGGCCGCTAAGCCCCTTTTGCACTAAGCAGATCGGCGTATTAGATTTCAACTTGAGTGTACTAGAAAACTCCACTGCAAATTCATTGTTAATTTTATTCAGTTTACTGCCGCCTAATTATTTTTCCGATGCAAAACTATACCACCCTTCTGCCTGACGCAAGTCAAAATATTTCAAATATTGGTTTTCTATACAAATTACATTTCATTATTTATCCATAATTAAACACAAATTGGCCATTTAATAAACAAAATTTTACACCAACATTGGTTTTCTACCATAACAAATAATTCTCGAAGGAACATCAACCGGTTTAACAATTTTCACTTCATTCATAGGGGAAAAATTTAGCTATCCTGTGTATTTTTTTCCTGGTAAAAACAGGAAACCATGAAAATTCGCGGGATGTCGCATTGGCACAGATTTTTCACAGCTAACGACCTATAGGAATTTTTATGGGATGCTTCTGGAGATTAAGAACAGCCCTACGGAACCAAGTAGCCTTATGTTTTGAATAAAAAAATGGAAAAGAAAAATATACTTATTATCGGAGCTGGAGCTGCCGGATTAGCGGCAGCCAGTGTACTTAGTAAAGATGGAATAAATGTCACGGTATTGGAAGGACGCGACCGGATAGGGGGCCGAATACATACCTTAAGGGATTCTTCATTTCCTTCCTCCATTGAATTGGGTGCGGAATTTATTCACGGAAAGTTACCGGTAACCTTTCAGCTGCTTAAAAGATACCAGGTAGATTATCAAAAAGTAAAAGGCCAGATCTGGCAATTGAAAGAAGGTGAATTAAAAAAAAAGGAACAATTAATTGAAGAGGCGCGGTCTTTCGAAAAAAAATTGAGAGAAGTAAAGCAAGATATGTCCGTAGAGACATTCTTACTCACTTATTTTTCTGATCAAAAATATGTTCGATTAAAAAATTCTGTAACAAAATTCATCGAAGGGTATGATGCAGCGGACACCAGTCGCGCCAGCATACTGGCATTTCGCGAAGAATGGGAAAAGAGCGGAGAGGGGGAACAATACAGAATTGTAGGTGGGTATATTAGTTTATTGAAAGCATTGGCAAAAGACTGTAAAGATAAAAATGGCAAGATTTATCTTTCCACACTTGTAAAAAAAATACAGTGGAGTGCTTCAGGAATCGAAATATGTTCCGAAAATGGAGAAAAATATACTGCCGATAAAGTTCTCGTAACTGTCCCATTAGGCGTTCTTCAGGCGGATTTTTCTTCAAAGGCTTTCATTTCCTTTCAACCTCCCATACCCCACAAAATTGAAGCCGCCCGGGCATTAGGCTACGGAGCCGTGATAAAAGTCATTTTTTATTTCAATGAATCTTTTTGGCAAAGTATGGCAACTAAAGGGAAATTGGGAAAAGATTTAAAGGAACTCGGATTCCTCTTTTCAGATCAAACCATTCCAACCTGGTGGACCCAGGGACCAGGATCGGTTCCCCTCCTTACAGGCTGGCTGGCTGGACCTTCTGTAGAAAAATTAAAAATTACGGATAATCGTATCATTTTACACCACGCCGTACAATCACTTGCTTCTATTTTTCAGGAAAATCATTTATTACTTCTGCAAAAAATAATTTCATGGAAGATCGTAAACTGGGCAGCAGATCCTTTTTCTCTGGGCGCATACTCTTATTCAACTGTGAATGCGGGCAAGCTTATTGAAACACTACGGACACCCATTGAGAATGTGGTTTATTTTGCAGGTGAGGCTATTCATCCCGACGGCAATACCGGCACCGTAGAGGCTGCCTTATCAAGCGGAGTAAAAACTGCAAAAGAAATTGCACATGCAATGAAAACGGAAGAAGTAACAATCCAATTTTCGAACGCCTAAACTACTTTCCATAACTATTCCAACTGTAATTTATTTGTATCATTGGACGGCAATTCAAGTGCCTGAATACTTCCAACGGCATTTCCGGCTATACCCCTTACAGCGCTATACATATGAGTCGTATTTAGCACCACTTTTTGGATTTGCTTTTCTCTTTTCTTCCATATCCCTTCCATGGCTCTTCGTTCCGTATCCAGATCCGTTTGCATTTGAGTAAATCCTTCCACAATTGCCTCTACCTGCATCCTGAATTCATTCCCGGTAAGAAAATCATATAACAGACTCATTTTTTCACCCTTGTTTTCTTGTACTACTCCGGCCTGGCTGATCAGAATAACGGATTCCCGTAAAACAAAACACAGTGCCTTAAATTCTTCGAACGTACAGATCCAGATACCTTCCTTTTGCGATAGCCGTTCAACACCCTTTGGTAATGCTTCCGTAACGAGCACTCCAAAAGTTGCGTTCTTAACACGCATATCCGTTTTGAATTTTTCTATCCAGGAAGGCTGAAAATCTTTTGTACGTTTACTTTCATAATAAATACACCCGCAGTTCTGGTGCGAATGTGTATTGATGATCTGAAGGCAATCGGCTCCTCTTGCGCCTTTCTTGATTTCGGCAAGTGTATCAAAAGGGAAATTTTCTTTCAACCATTCTTCAATTGCTAATTCCTGCACCTCTCCTTGTAATTGCATAGAACCTTGCTCTTGCTTCCGCTTCATTTCCTCCGTGAGCTTACGCTGATCCTCTAATTGTTTTTGCAATTCTTTTACGACAAACTCATTTTTTTCCTGTTCGCTTTTGCGTATTTTATCCTTTTCTTCTGTCAGTTTTTGGTTCAGCGCTTTTTGAGCCTCCGCTTCAATCGCTTCTTTCAACTCATCCTTCTCCCGCTTTAGTTTTTCAATTTCACCTTTCGACTTATTAAGTTCCTTTACCTGCTCCGATTTCTCAGAAAGCTCTTTTTGCATTAAGGCCATCTGGTCCGATTGCTCTTCCAGTAATTTAGCCTTGAGTTGTTTTTCAATGAGCAATTTTTCTTCTTTTAGTTTGATATTGAAACGTTCCTGGAATAACTCATTTTCTTTCTGTTTCTTTTTTTCAAAATCCTCCTTTTGTTGATTCAATTGCTCAAATCCCTTCTCGTATTTTTTCTTTTCTTCCGCAAGCTGAGCAGTGTACTTTTTTTTAAACTCTTCTTCCAACTGGTGTGACAGAACATCTTGAACATCAATGGAAGTGCCACAATTAGGACATTTTACCTGGTTATCATTTTTCATTTTCTGAAATTTTGAACGATCATCCTTACAAATATGCAGTATTAACTCCCAGCGGTTATCTGAGTTAATTAGTTAATGCCTTTCCCGGAACAAACAAATTTTATAACTTTGTTCCTATGGATACTACTAAAGTACATAATTTCAGCGCCGGCCCAGGAGTATTGCCCCAGGAGGTGCTCCAGCAAGCTTCTGAAGCTTGCCTCAACTTTGACAAATTAAATCTTTCTTTGCTGGAAATATCCCATCGCAGCAAAAATTTTGAAGCGGTAATGGAGGAGGCGATGACTTTGGCAAAAGAACTACTTAACCTGGACGATAGTTATAAAGTAATGTTCCTTGGCGGTGGCGCAAGTATGCAATTCGCAATGGTCCCCTATAACCTGCTCCGTGATGGAGGTACTGCAGGATATGTAAATACAGGTGTATGGGCCAGCAAAGCCATTAAAGAAGCTAAGCTGATCGGCAATACACAGGTGGTGGCTTCTTCGGAAGATAAGAAATTCACCTATATTCCCAAGAATTTTGGCATTCCGACTACGCTCGATTACCTGCACATTACTTCTAACAATACTATTTACGGCACTCAAATAAAAAAATTTCCGACGGCTGCTACCTTGGTTTGCGATATGTCGAGCGACATCTTCAGCCGAAAAGTGGATGGAAAAAAATTCGGACTGATTTATGCCGGTGCGCAAAAAAATATGGGTCCGGCAGGCGCTACGATGATCGCGGTGAAAGAATCCCTCTTGGGTAAAGTAAATCGTCCGATGTTGTCCATGTTGGATTATCGCCTTCACATAAAAAACGGGTCGATGTACAACACACCTCCTGTATTTCCTATTTATGTTTCTATGCTTACACTCCGCTGGTTAAAGAACAATGGAGGAGTTGAATGGATTGAAAAGATTAACCAGCAAAAAGCGGATACACTTTATACTGAAATCGACCGTAATTCACTCTTCAATGGCACAACTGCGAAAGAGGATCGTTCCAATATGAATGTGACATTTGTTATGACTAAACCTGAATTAGAACCCGAGTTCGATAAACTTTGGAAAGCAGCCAATATCAGCGGACTTCGAGGACATAGGGACGTAGGAGGATACCGCGCTTCCTTGTACAACGCACTTACTTTGAACAGTGTTCAGGTGCTTGTAGATGTAATGAAGGAATTTGAAAGCAAATTTGCCGGATAGTAGTTTTATCCTACTATTTTAGCTCTTACTGGAGCTACGGCCTCTTTAATTTTTGCCAAATCACTCTGACCCATTTTTGGGTTTTTATTGTATGCTTCCATAATCTCTGTCAAAGGCTTCAACTCCTCCAGCATTTTAGCGCAATCCGCATCTTTCTTATATTGTTTTAAAAGATCTGTAACGTATTGAAAAGCAAATACCTGATCGTATACGCTTCGGTATGCTTCCATCGTTTTTGGCTCACGGGACTTGGTGCTGATAATTTCGCATGCCATGTACAAGCCTTCTATCCAGCCACCTGCTACAATTATGGCCGTAGTGCTTACACGATCGTTGGAACGCAGATTCCGTTCAGCTTTTGCATAAGCATCATCAATAACATCCATCAGCGTATTTTCTTTGCCCACATTGGAAGAAACCTGGTTACCAAACTCTCCGCTGAAAGCGCTTTCAACACCAACCGTTTTTGCCAGTTTGGCAATTTGAGCTACATATTCCAAAACGTCCTGGGATTGAGCATATCCGGCAACATAACCAAAGTCAGCACCATATACACCAAGATTTGCAGCTGCCTGGTATTTGGTTGAATACCCCGACGCCTTACTGGTAGGGTTAAGTACGGATTTATTATAGCTGAAACCGGCTTTGGATATCTGTTTTGCAATCACAACCGGAGAAGGTATTCCGGCACGAATCAGGTTCATATCCACACGGACATTACTGCTTAAAGTATCTTTCGTCTCCTGGTAATCTTTTACAGTTTCTTCTTTGCTACCGCCACAGGAAGAAAGAACCAGTAATACTGAAACCGGAACTATGAACAGACTATTTTTTAACATATTTTATAATATTTTGATAATCGACTGCAAATTTATGAATATTCCGAAACTGTATAAATTTTATGTGTTATAAATTTTATACACATAGAGCCTGTTTAAATTCATACAAGGGTGTTAATGCTTTTTACGATTCCAGAACAACTCCCATGGAAGAAAATTTGTCGATTCTTTGTTTGATCCGTTCATCCGCATCGAGTTTGCGGAGAACCTTCAGGTGCTTCAGAATTTCGGCTTTAACCTTAAGGAACATTTCAGCCGGATTGGTATGGGCTCCGCCTATTGGTTCCTTAACAATTCCATCAATCAGATTTTGAGACATCATATCATCTGCAGTCAGCTTAAGGCTTGCAGCTGCCCTTTCTTTAAAGTCCCAACTACGCCATAAAATTGAAGAACAAGATTCCGGGGATATAACTGAATACCAAGTGTTTTCAAGCATCAATACCCTATCGCCAACCCCAATACCCAAGGCTCCTCCCGAAGCACCTTCTCCTATAATAATACAGATAATAGGCACACGAAGTTGTGCCATCTCAAACAGGTTACGCGCAATTGCCTCTCCTTGTCCGCGCTCTTCCGCTTCAAGACCAGGTGAAGCCCCGGGCGTATCAATAAATGTAACAACCGGCTTATTGAACTTTTCTGCCATTTTCATTAAACGCAGGGCTTTTCGATAGCCCTCAGGATTGGGCATTCCAAAATTGCGGTATTGCCGCGTCTTGGTGTTAGTACCTTTTTGCTGACCGATGAACATAACTGTTTGTCCCTCCATTCTGCCAAGACCACCTACCATTGCCTTGTCATCTTTTACGGTACGATCACCATGAAGTTCTATAAAATCACCTTCGGTGATGGCTTCAATATAAGAAAGTGTGTAAGGTCTTTCAGGATGTCGTGACACCTGAACTTTCTGCCAGGGACTGAGATTTTTATATACTTCTTCCTGTTGGACAAGTATTTTTTCGTCCAGTTCCTTTAAGGTCTTACTAATATCCACCCCGCTTTTGGCCGCCGCCTGCTTCATTTTTTCCTGCTGCTCTATAAGCTCTTCAATAGGCTTCTCAAAATCCAGATAGGTCATCTTTGCTAATCTAAGTTTAAGCATACTAATGTAACGCTTTTTTAATGTATTTTACAATCCCTTCATAGTACGCATTGACAACCTGCTGAACTCTTCCGGATTTTGACAACAACTCTAGTTCATTCAAATTGTCCTGGCAGAGCGTTTCTCCATAAACAAGCGTACCATGCACCATCCGGGTGAGCATTAAATTCCTGCAAAATACGCCCGGTTCTTCGGTTGGCAAACAATATTCAGCTAAATAATCGGCATCCGTTTGTTGTGCAGTAGGCACCGCTAAATTTTTTTCAAAACTTTTTACAAAAAAAGAGGAAAAACAAATGGAGTTTTCAATATCGTCCGTCAGCAATAATCGCAAAAACTCTGCTCGTGAAAGCGGTTTTTCCATTTCATTCTTCAGATAACTTCCTCCTACAAAGGTCATGTCATAATCCTTCTTTGTCGGTTTTGTCCATCCTGCGTTTTTCTCATCCACATTGTAATGGATGATAATCGTAAAATCGGGGGCAAATGAGTTTATTTTCCGCGCCCGTTCCTTTGTTTCAAGATTAACAAATAATTTCCGGAAAATATCTTTCTTAGTCGCCCTAAACAGCAAAAACTGCTTTTCCTCTTCTGTCATGTCTTTGGCTGCAAACATACTATCCACGACTCTTAGCAGAGAAGTTTTTATCCAGCCATCAAAATCAACATCCTTGTTACGGCTAAGCAAGACGGTCGCCCCTGCATTTTCTAATTTTTCTTTTAACAGAGATGCTGTTTCAAAAGTCAATTGCGACTCTATTAACTGAATATGTTGCGGGCGTATTTTGCAGGAATTTAATGCTCACCCGGATGGTGCATGGT
>Ga0206820_1114_pt1 | contig 14313 bp, 11 predicted proteins | sample Alteio_BWOrgCont_84_FD_152857 | JGI IMG/M metagenome (GOLD analysis project Ga0206820, IMG submission 152857) | Enriched cells from forest soil in Barre Woods Harvard Forest LTER site, Petersham, Massachusetts, United States -... | ecosystem: Environmental > Terrestrial > Soil > Temperate forest >...
TATTGCTTAGGGCGTGTCCAAGCAGTCAGGACATTGTCGATGCCATAGGCATCGTTGTGTTTGGCGAAAAGAGGGATGCCTTGCGCGCAAATGCCCGGAAGATGGTCGATGAGCACTTCAGTTCCGATAGGAATTACTCGGATTTCATCGCGAGTGTCCTGGCCATCGGTGCGGCTAAGGAGGAAAGCAGCAAGCGAAATCGGGAAAGATTTGAAATGGCTCCCACTCGGGTAACAAGAGAAGGCACGAATCGAGAGCGAAAGATAGTCAAGCTTTGAAAGGCGATAGTGTGAATATAAAAACAGTCATGGCGTTTGCTTTTGGACCGATCGCCACTGCCGGCCTCGGTCTGCTGACTGTGCCAGTCATTGCGTGGATTTTTCATCCGGCAGACGTCGGTCGCCTGAATATGGTTCAGATCTCGGTGTCTTTCGGCGTGCTGCTGTTTAATCTTGGCCTGGATCGCGCTTACATTCGGGAGTATCACGAATGGGGTGACCGGGGCGCTTTGCTGAAAGCGTGTTTCGCGCCCGGATTTGCACTACTGCTACTGGTCGTTGCGATCACGCTTCCCTATGACAGGCGTATCTCGATGTGGCTATTCGGTGTTGAGAATGTCGGTTATTACTGGATTCTCGTTGCGTGCTTGATAGCCAGTTTCGTTTCGCGATTCCTGTCGCTTATTTTGCGCATGCAGGACCGTGGGCTTGCTTTTTCCATGAGCCAGGTTCTGCCAAAGATTATCCTCTTGCTTATTTTAGGCGGCCTGGCGCTGTCGGCTTTTTCCAGGTCGTTTGTGGAGCTTGAAGTAGCCTATTTCGTCTCGTTGTTGTCGGTCCTCTTCATCTACACCTGGAATACGCGTCGTGAGTGGAACCCGGCATTTGCTGCCGGAGTTTCTCAAGCGCAGGTTCGAGGGCTGCTTAGTTACGGCGTGCCTTTGATATTTGCCGGTATCGCTTATTGGGGGCTCGATGCAACCAGCAGCGTCGCATTGCGTTCATTGTCCACGCTTTCAGAGCTGGCGGTTTATTCGGTCTCGGTGAGTTTTGCGGGTGTGGGTGTGGTCTTCCAGACCATCTTCACCATGCTGTGGGCGCCACTCGTCTACAAGTGGGTGGCGCATGGCGTAGATATGAGGCGGGTTGATCTTATTGCCCAGCAGGCACTGGCGGTGGTCTGTGCGCTCTGGATCCTGTGCGGAGTATTTTCCTGGGTGGCCGATTTCATATTGCCCACGCGCTACCTCCAAGTGAAATACTTCATGCTGTGTTGCATCGGCCAGCCGTTGCTCTACACGCTTTCCGAAGTGACGTGTGTGGGTATCGGCATTACGCGCAAATCCATGTTGTCGCTGTGGTCAACCGTGGCTGCGTTGATCGTTAATGTTGCAATGAGTGTGTGGCTGGTGCCTGGGCACGGTGCGGCAGGAGCCGTGATTGCCAACGCAGTTGCTTTTCTCGTTTTTTTTGTCGCCAGAACCGAGGCATCTGCTTACGTATGGCGCCCCTTTCCCCGAGCGCGGCTTTATGTGGTTGTCGCCGCTGCAGTGGGATTGTCCATCGCTACCCTGATATTCGGCCCCGTGTCTCCGGTGCACTTCAGCGTTGTCTGGCTTGCCATGTTGCCTATTGTTCTGTGGCATTTCCGCACCGAATGGCTCGGCATGTACCGGTCGTTGCGTTCAGCGGTGAGGTCGGAAGGATGGCCCGTGTTGGCTCGAAGAGGGCCCGATGTTCGTTCTTGATAACTCAGGTAATCCCATGCCCGAAATGCCTGATGGGAGGTGTTTATAGCGTAGCGATACAGAGCGCATGGAGGCGACATACAAACGTTCATTTCATTAACGCATTGGGGGTGCGACATGCAGGTTGGCTGAGGGTCAGGCAATGAAGCGGATTAATTTGTTTGTCTTTGCGACACATCATTTATCCAATAATGTTGCGGCCCAGCGTTTCAAGGGGCTGCTGAAATATCTGGATCCAGCGAAGTACCGGGTCTTTGTTTTCACGCGGGAGCCCGCTTCGGGCGCGCATGTCATCAACGCATCTTCCGCTCTGGAAGTCACTGTGTTTCCGTTGTCGGGACACTGTGTGGGTAGCGAATCATCCGCGTCATCATCTTTGTTCGCGCTGGCGGCGGCCTTCATACGACCGTTGCCGTTCATGTTTTCAAAATATGGAGCGCCCCAACGTGCATGGTTTGTCTCCGCATTGGCCCAAGCCGATCGCTTATGTCGTGAGAAATTGGCCGCGGGCGAGCGTTGCGTGGCCATTGGTACATATTCACCGATCGATGCACTGATCGCTGCGGCGAGTTTGGCCAACCGATATGGCATCGATTGCCTGCAAGACTTCAGAGACGGCTTGGTTTTCGAGCCTCTGGGCAAGTCTGGCTGGTTGCGAAGCACTTTGAGAAAACTGATCGAACGCCGCGTCCTGGCGGTTAGCGGTCTGATTACGTCGGTCAGTGGCCCGTTGGTGGAAGACTTTCGTCGCCGTTATCCGGGCAAGACGACACAAGTGCTGCCAAATGGCTACGACCCTGCGGATTTTGCAGCCCTGCTCGACGATGCCGACAGCGAAGAGCGAGCGACCGCCATTCTGGCGCGTCATGTACCCGCGAATGCGATGCTGATCGGCCATTTCGGACGTATAGGCGCCAGTGACGCGTCGGCATCCGTGACTCTGGAGAATTTTATCGAAGCCATGAATGAATCGATCCCGCCATCGGCGACTATCCATGTGATGTTTGTGGGGGAGCTGACGCCATCGGAGCGCACGTCGATCAAACGCGCAAACTTTTCCATCAGCGTGCTGGAACCGGTCGAACGGAGACTGGCCCTTCAACTCATGAAACGATGCGACAAATTGTTGCTGCTTACCGGTTCTCGCGCCAGTTGCGCCACCGGCAAGTTGTTTGAATATCTCGCCGCAGGAGCGGACGTACTGTGCATCTCGGCAGTGCACAACGCAGCAACCGACATTCTCGCGGAAACCGGCGCCGGACAAACACTGCTGACTGGCGAGATAGCGGCGGGGAGCAACGCGTTGCGCAAGGTGCTATCTCCCCGCGTCGATCGCGCAGGTCGTGACATCAGGGCTTATAGCAAGGTTGAGCAGGCCGGCATGCTCGATAGCTGGATTTCGCAGATGGTGCTGACATGAACCGCATTGAAGGCCCGTCGTTGGTGCCGTCGATACCACCGAGCTCGCCGCCGGTGCAGTTACCCCGCGCAAATGTTTACCGATTTACGTTGCGGCACATGTTCCTTGGCGTGGCGTTCCTTTTGCTGCTGTTTGCAGTGGTGGTGCCCAATTCGTTGCCATTGTCCACCGCAGGGGTAATGGGACTCGCGTTTATGTTGGCGTTGCCCGGCATACGTCTCGGCCAGTCGCTCAGGAATTTGTTGGCGCTCTACGCGTGCACCGTCATTGTGACCATTGTCTATGTGATTGTCGGAGGTATGCACGGTGCACCGTTGGTTGCCATGGCCGAAGTTACGGCGGTCTACATTGTTTCGCCAATGGTGTGGATGATTATCGCGGAGGGCCTGCACAGGCGGCTGGGCGTTGATGGTCTTATCGATTGGTTCATTCTGCTAAGCGTGTTGTGCGTCCTGAGCGTGGCGCTGTTTTTCTACCTTTTCCTTACACGTGGCGCGTCGGCGGTGGAGTTCTTCTTTCAGGGTGCCAATGTCAATTTGAGTGAAGGGTTTTCCGGCGCGACCATGCATGTCTATGGATCGATGATTTTCTTGTGCGGAGGGTTTTTCAGCACGCCCGAACTTATCAAGAGCAAGCCGTTGCGATTCGGGCTTCTTGTGATGCTTCTCATCTGCGCGCTTACGTCCGGCCGATCGGCATTGATACTTGCCATTCCCATTGGCTGGATTCTTGGATGGATGCTCGCATCCCGTACGGTTGAGCACGTGGGGAAGTCGGCGATAGCTCGCCTTATTCAGTATGGCTTGCCGTTGTTGATTGCCGTGATGGCAACACTCTTTCTGTTGCAGGCGTATACCCAGGTGAGCGTTTCATCGGTATTCGATATTGTCTTTGACAAGGTTGCTTCTGGCGGTGGCAGTGCGCGTGCCGAAATGTCGCGGTCGCTCTACGAAGGCATCTTCGATAACGGAGGACTGGGTGCAGGGCATGGTGTCGGCGTCCAATTTGTCAGCGATCCCCTCCATCCTTGGCGTTACGAGGTGGTGTGGTTGGCCACTATCTATAGGGTAGGAATCGTGGGCGCGGTGATCTACGTATTGCCGTTCCTGCTTTATGCCGTCGGAGTAATTAGGTTGGCACTCGCACGCCTTTTGCCGGTACGTCACAAGTTCATGTTCTGCGGGTTTGTCTGTGCGTTCCTCGCTACCAATACGAATCCATACATCGAGGCATTTTCCTTGCAGTGGATGTACGTCATCCCACTGGTGCTTTGGTACATCGAATATCCGTCGATCCTGAAACGGGTGTCCCAATGAAGCGCATCAAGGTGCTGCTCTTTTCGAAGTATTCCAGGCGTGGTCCAAGCTCGCGGTTGCGTAGCCTGCAGTATTTGCCCCTGCTGCGGGAATACGGTATCGACGTGCAGATTCACGCACTGTTTCCGGATGCCTATCTGGAAGAGCTTTATCACGGTAGTTCATCGGCAGCCTGGCATCGCGCCTGGTGGCACGGCATGCAACGTATCGTGCAACTCTTGCGACGTAGCGACCACGACCTTGCATGGATCGAAGGCGAATTGTTTCCCTACTTGCCCAATTGGATCGAATCGGCGCTTGCGCGGTCCGTCGCTCCATACGTCGTCGACTACGACGATGCGCTGTTCCACAAATACGATCTGTCTCAAAGTCCATTAGTGCGGCGCCTGCTGGGACGCAAGATCGATCAGGTCATGCGCAATGCTACCTGCGTGGTTGTCGGTAATGGGTACCTGGCGGCGCGCGCCCTGCAAGCGGGTGCCCAGCGGATTGCGATTATTCCGACGGTCGTGGATGAGAAGCGTTATACGACGGTGAGTCACGGAGCCGATACGCAGCAACCCGTCATAGGCTGGATCGGATCGCCCGCCACCGAACACTACGTGCTGGATAAACGTGATGTCCTGGAACGCGTCTGTGCGAAGTATGGCGCGCGCCTATTGTTGATTGGTCCGCACACGGAAATCGCCAGCCAGTTCGGTAGCGTTGTTCCAGAAGTGGCGGCGTGGTCCGAGGACAGTGAGGTAGCCATGATCAGCCGGATGGACATCGGCATCATGCCGTTGCGCGATGGTCCGTGGGAACGCGGGAAGTGCGGCTACAAAATCATTCAATACATGGCTTGCGGTTTGCCCGTTGTCGCTTCCGCAGTCGGTACGAACAGTGACATCGTGCGCGATGGTGAAAACGGTTTTCTCGCTGAGGATTCCAGCGTATGGGAAGAACGCCTCGGACAATTGATCACGGATGGGTCTTTGCGCTTGCGCATGGGCCAGGCGGGTCGTGCGTGTGTCGAAAACGAATACAGCCTCAAAGCGCAGGCGCCGCGACTTGCAGAAGTATTGCGTAACGCGGGGCAGAGCTCATGTGCGGCCTGACCGGATTCTGGAAATGGCGCGGCGCGAGTCGTGAAACCCTGCGCGGCCACGCGCAAGACATGTCGAGGCAATTGACGCACCGCGGCCCCGACGATAGCGGTCTGTGGTGCGATGAATCGGTAGGCATCGTGCTGGCACAGCGGCGCCTGTCGATCCTCGATCTTTCGGACGCAGGCCATCAGCCGATGCAGTCGGCGTGCGGGCGCTATGTCATCGCATTCAACGGCGAAATATACAACCATCTCGATATGCGTAAACGGCTGGCGGAGGAGGGGGCTGCACCAGCATGGCGTGGGCATTCCGATACCGAAACCTTGCTCGCGTGTTTTGCTGCGTGGGACATCGAACGAACCTTGCAACACAGCGTCGGCATGTTTGCCTTTGCAGTATGGGACCGGCAGCAACGAACGCTCATATTGGCGCGCGATCGCATGGGCGAAAAGCCGCTCTACTACGGATGGTTTGGCGACACTCTCCTGTTTGGTTCAGAGCTTAAGGCGCTGAAGGCACACCCTGCCTTCAAGGGGAATGTCGACCGCGACGCGCTGACGCTGTTCTTACGCCACGATTGCGTTCCTGCGCCATATACCATTTACCAAGGGACATTCAAACTGTGTCCCGGACACGTGTTACGCATTCCCATCGACGCACCCAAGGATGCGCAGCCGCTACCGTACTGGCGCTATAACGATGCAGTGAGCAAAGGCTTGAGCGAACCGTTGGCGTGTAGCGACGCCGAGGCAACCGATGCACTTGAGCGGCAACTCAGAACAAGCATCAGCGCGCAAATGCTTTCCGATGTGCCACTGGGTGCGTTTCTCAGTGGTGGCATCGACAGCAGCACCATCGTCGCCCTGATGCAGGCGTCGAGCCGTCGACCCATCAAGACATTCACTATTGGCTTCGAAGAGAATGGCTACGACGAAGCTATCCACGCCGGTGAAGTAGCGGAGTATCTCGGTACGGAGCATACCGAACTGTATGTACGTCCTGCGGACGCACTGGCGGTCATTCCGCAACTACCATCCATCTTTTGCGAGCCGTTTGGTGATAGCTCCCAGGTCCCGACTTTCCTGGTCAGCCAACTGACCCGTCGCGAAGTGACCGTGGCGCTGAGCGGCGACGGTGGCGATGAATTGTTCGGTGGCTATAACCGTTATCTGGCCGCCCGCACGACATGGAGGCGCATGCTGCACCTGCCGCGATTTGCCAGGCACGCCGTTGCCGGGGCGTTGCGCACAATATCTCCAGCCGCGTGGGACCGGCTTGTAGCACATGCAGAACCGCTGCTTCCTAAAAGATGGCGTGTCGCCACACCAGGTGAGAAGGCATACAAGTTGGCGGAAGCGCTGTTGCAGTCCAATGGCCAATCCTTTTTTCTCAACGTTGCCAGCCGTTGGAAAGATCCGGAAAGCATGGTGATGGGCGCGCGCGAGCCGTCGACGTTGCTGACCGATTCGGATGCGTGGCCACACACGGGCAACCTGGCGCAATGGATGATGGCCATGGATGCGCAAAGTTATTTGCCTGACGACATTCTGGTAAAGGTCGATCGTGCTGCGATGGCCAATAGCCTGGAGACTCGCGTGCCGATGCTCGACCATCGCGTGGTCGAACTGGCGTGGCGGCTGCCATTCCATCAGAAGATTCGTGATGGACAGGGAAAATGGCTGCTACGAGAAGTGTTGTATCGGCACGTGCCGAAGAAATTGGTCGAACGTCCAAAGATGGGTTTTGCCATTCCATTGGATAGCTGGCTGCGTGGTCCGTTGCGCGATTGGGCGGAAACGTTGCTTGGCGAGAACCGACTTCACCAAGAAGGTTATTTCGATCCGACCCCGATCCGGCAGAAATGGGAAGAGCACTTGAGCGGCCGACGCAACTGGCAGTACGCGTTGTGGACGGTGCTGATGTTTCAGGCATGGCTGGAAGCTAATCGGTGACCATCGCCATCACAGTTCTTCGCGACTATCGCGTGGCTCAACTCACTTTGAACCAACTGTCAGGCATTGAAGAGGATGTATGAAAGCCATTCTGTTCGCCAACACCGACTGGTATCTCTACAACTTTCGGCGCTCGCTCGCATTGTCCTTGCGTCGGGACGGGTATGACGTACTGCTTATTTCGCCAGCGGGATCCTATGGCAGCAAACTGCGCGAGTTGGGTTTGCGCTGGGAGCCGCTGCCGATGCAGCGGCGCAGCCTCAATCTGCTACGCGAGCTGGCACTGCTGTGGTATCTGGTCAAATTGTTGCGGCGTGAGCGACCGACCGTGGTGCACGGCTTCACGATCAAGTGCGCTGTGTACGGCTCGCTGGCGGCACGGATAGCCGGTGTTTCTGCGCGGGTCAACGCTGTGGCAGGAATGGGTTACGTGTTCACCAGTACGCAGTTGAAAGCGCGAATCTTGCGTCCCGTGGTGCGCGGTCTGCTGCGGTTGGCTCTAGGAGGAAAGGGGGCACGGCTCATTTTGCAGAACGCGGATGATGTGGAACTGTTCCAGCAAGCGAAACTGGTCGAGCCGAAGCGTATTCGCCTGATTCGCGGTTCGGGTGTGAACTGCGCACAATTTTCTGGCGTATCGGCCAGAACGCCTGACGGCGAGCGCCTGCGAGTGTTGCTGGCGTGTCGATTGCTTTGGGACAAAGGGGTCGATGAGTATGTCGCGGCGTCGCGACAATTGCGCGAACAAGGTCGCGCCATTGACGCGCTGATTGCCGGAACGTCGGATCCGGGTAACCCCGCGGCTATTCCGGAATCGACAGTACGGCGCTGGGTGGACGAAGGAACACTCACTTGGCTGGGTCATGTCGACGATATGGCTGGTCTTCTCGAATCCGTTCACGTCGTGGTATTGCCGAGCTATCGCGAAGGGCTGCCAAGAACGTTGGTCGAGGCGGCCGCCTGCGGACTTCCATTGATCACGACGGATGTGCCGGGATGCCGCGAGGTTGTACGCGATGGCGTTGACGGATTGTTGATCCCGGTAAAAGACAGCAACGCACTGGCGCGTGCTATCCAGAGACTTCAGGACGATCCCGCGCTCGCCCGTCAGCTTGGCGACGCAGCGCGCATCAAGGCGCGCACGCAGTTCGATGAACGTATCGTCATTCAGCGCACCATGGATGTCTATGCAGAGCTATGTCATCCGTTGGAGCAATCAGCAACGAATAGCCAAAGTAGCCGCCTATCGCATTAGGTCTTCCTGGCGGCATCTTTAGATACGACTGGCGAGCTTAACAAGGCTACGGTACCCGTTATCGAGGCCATCTGTTATCGGAGGAATTGCCGTGCCAACTTCGCCGCACATGGTCAATGTATTGAGTTTCCTGCCCGAGGCCGAGCATGCGGGCATTCGCGCTGGCACCAGCACGTACGACTGCACGGGCGGCATCCAGTCAGCGATCAACGGTGCCAATAAAGTGTTCGTACCCGCTGGGGTTTATCTCGTAAAGCAGCTGAACCTGAAGTCCGACATGGAGTTGTACGGCGAAGGGCCGACCAGCGAATTGAAGGCGCTCGACAATTCGACGGCCTGTGAGTTCATGCTCGTCACGTATGTGCGGGACGGCGGAACTTCCCACGTCGCGGACAACATGCGCAACATCCATCTGCATGATCTGAAGCTCAATGGTCGTGTTGGCGAATTCGGTTACATGCAATATTTCTATCTTCTCGCCGTCAATGCGACGTCGGATTTGACCGCCGAGAACGTGGTCTTTTATGGCTTCCGTGGAGATGGGATGTATGTGGGGTCGGGGACGTTGAAGACCTCGGAACGTCACAATCAACGCATTGCTGTACGCAATTGCTTGTTCGATGGTGGCGTCAAGGACAATCGAAACGGATTGTCCATTATCGACTGCGACCAGTTGACCGTTTATGGCTGCACGTTCACGAATATCGGCAACAGCAAATTGTCCCACTCCGTAGGGGCGATCGATTTCGAACCGGACCATAATTGGAGCGTGTATCGCGATGTGACCATCTCACATTGCAAATTCGTCGGTATCGATACCGTGAACACAGCAGGCATCACGTTCTTCAACGGGCATCAGGCGGGCGGCAATATTCATGACTGGGTCGTTTCGGATTGCCAATTCACGAACTGCTATTGGGGCATCTATGCCGCGTCAAAACCCAAGCCCGTCGATGTGCCGGATAACCTCTCGGTATTGAATTGTCACTTTCTCAATTCAGTGCGCTTCGATATGAACATCGGTGGTTTGAGTCATACGCAGATAAGCGGATGCACGTTCGAACGGTCACCGCCAGGATCCGGACCAGGTGGCGACGCGGTCCGTCTTGGCGCCTTTACCAATCAAACCACCAAAAATGCACTCAAGACGGTTATCACCGGCAATACATTTATCGGCATACGTCCGCAGATGGGGGCTATCGGTGTGTACGGTGCGATAGGTATGGTATGCGCAGGCAACACATTCATCGATGTCTATGGACCCTGCATCAGCTTTGCAGAAGACGCATCCACCGATCACGCAAGGTCTATCGGAAACGTGATCATCTCTGGCAACAAGGCGAGAAGAACGCAGGGGTCGGCATTAGGTCGTGCCGCGCCCATGTCGTTTCTCGGAACCAGCAATCAGCTGCGCGTGGTCAAGGGGCAGTTGGTGCTTCAAGATTCCTACAATTACAACAACGACATCCAGACAGGCATCACGGAAGTCGAAGACGCGGCGGATATTCAGTTTGTTGGAGCTAAATAACCAAGTGGCTGAGTGTTACGGCGTAAAGTATTGACGGTGGAGGTTCGACGCCAGTTGTTCTAAGGGGATGCAAATCAGGTCTAGATACGCTTGTTCGCAACACGCGCGAGCACAAGACGTCTGCTGCCATTGCGATTTTTTTCCTGACGCGCGCGCACCTGTGTGACCATCACGATGTACACCATCATCGTGACGCAGAAAGCTGCAAGGTTAAGCCCGGCGGATCTCGCCGCATGGCTGATGAATGCGCCGATCAGGGCGAGACCGACAGCAAACGCGGTTAGCGCGAGTAGCGTTGTGCGTGGTCCCAGACCAGCATCCATAAGAATGTGATGGATATGTCCACGATCCGGCTTGAAGGGCGATTTACCTTGGCGCATGCGTCGGAGCATCACGGCAAACGTATCCAACACCGGCAACGCCACGCACCACAGTACATCGACCGGTGACAGGTGCGTCTGGGATGTCTGACTCATGCGCACCAGCGCCCATGCCAGCATGTAACCAATAAGCATGCTTCCTGCGTCGCCCAGGAAGATCTTGCGGCCCATGAGGCCGAGATTGGTAATCAGGTAAGGCAATGAGGCGGTCGCCAGCAGAGCCAGCAGCAAGGCCATCTCTTGCAGTGCTGGCGGATTGGCGAACATGACGATGGATGCAATGCTTACCAGTTCCAGACTGCCGGCGAGGCCGTCAATCCCGTCCATCAAGTTGAACGCATTCATCAGGCCGATGATGGCGACCACTGTTATCGGTGGCCCAAGCCAGCCGAGATCCACGTCATAACCGAAGATGTGTCCCAGCGTGTGAATGTAAACGCCGGTGGTCGCGATGACCGTCAAAATCGCAATGGCCTGGATCAGAAGACGATTTCGCACGCTCAGGTCAAAGCGATCGTCCAGCGCGCCAAGCAAAGTAAGCAGCATGGCGGTATCGATAAGAATTTTCACGAACCAGTGAAAGTGGCCGTAGGCGGCCGCTCCTACCGTGATTCCCATAAAAATAGCGAGACCACCCACCAGCGGAACATCGCCAACGTGTTGCTTGCGATGATCGGGGTGATCCATAAGGCCGAGCAACAAAGCATACCGGCGCAGCATGAAGATAGCTAACGCTGAGGTACATGTGCCGACCAAACAATCGAAAATGACACGGGGCTCTAGCATGACATTTCTATCCCGTCGCGCTTACAGGTCCCCAAGCCCGCGCGAACTCATTGGTAAGTGGTGCAGATATCAGGCGATGGAATGCACGCTGATCTGCGCCTAGGAAATCCAAGATCGACCAAATTGCTGCGCTCTCCTGCATCGAGAACTTCTCGGGTCGAAGAGCAAGGTGAAATCTTTCGAGCGATAACACGCAATGCATTAACGACCTGATTTGGAACCTATCACCTTTGGATATCAAATCGTGTGTCACCGAATCGTTGTATTCAGCGCACGACCATCTAGTTGGTGATCGAGTCAACACAACATGAAAGTATGAATGTAGTTTCTCTACATTGATGAATGATATTCACGCGTCGATGTATGACGATTTTAGTAAATGAAATACGTCTGTAAGCGAACGATCGCTTACACAAAGGCGACGTCTTGATTCAGTCATGTGAAGAGCAACGGATGAGTCACATCATTCATTCGTTGCGACGGTGAGGTGCTGAAATGCCATGCATCAGCCAAATATGATATCGCATGCATTCCGAGCGGAAGGGCGTTGCAAGCGGAACCAAGTTCTCACAACGCCTTCGCCGGCATCGCACTCGTGTGGCACTTATGCCGAAACGAGATTGACGTAAAAAGTCAGTGAGCTTGATTCACTGAATAATTGGTGTAAGCCGCAGAGCTGAGGACGCTCGCCGACGGTAGCAATTGGCTCAACACACGATTCCAGCGCGTAATGCCTGCTGGACCGACAAAGACGACATCGCCTGCCTTTATCCTGAATTGGTCGCCCAGTGCGAACGCTGAAGGTGAACGCGCATCCAGTTGAAAGACTTTCGCTGGTGCGTTCTCCAGATCGTTCGCGCCACGAATGACATAAACCTCTTTGCCGCTTGCCGAAAGCGGATTGAGACCGCCGACACGACCCAGCGCCTGGGTCAGAGAGAGAACATCGGTAGTCCCGAAGTTGACTGCCATAGGGCGTATGACCTCACCCATCACATACACCTCTCTGGTGTCGTTATAAGGGAGATACAGGCGATCTCCGTTCTTCAGGTAAATATCGCCTGCGATGCCTTTGGCGTCGTTCAAAGCAGCGAGATCCAGGTGGTAGTCGTGTCCGTCACGACTCAAAATCAAGTCGGTGATGTTGGCTTGATTATTGTTGATAGTGGCCGTGCCAAGCGCTTCCCACAAGGTCAGCGGAACGGCAGTGATCGATTGCGGATCGGTCTTGATGAACGCACCTTGCATGAGCACGTGCTGGCTGTTATAGCCGACTACGTTGACATCCACCTGAGGGTCCTTCACGAATGTCGACAGCTTGCCGGTGAGTGTCTGCCGCAGTTGCTCAATGGTCATTCCTTCGACCCTGACGGCGCCGATATAGGGATAGAACAGGGTGCCATCCGAGCGCACCAGGCGGCCATTGGCCGCTGTTTGTTGCTGCACGCCGGCGGGTGAAGTCAGCTCTGGATGGTCCCAGACCGTAATGTAAAGCGTGTCGCCCGCGCCAATGCGATAGGGCTCAGGCCTATACGACAACAACGCATCGGGTATCGCCGCGCTGAGCGTTACTGGGTTGTTCGTCGTGAGTAGTTGCGGCGTGATCGTTATCAGCTGAATTTGACTGTTATCCGCCGGGGGGGCCGCGAACTAGTCCTTTGTCCGACATGTATTGCCCTGGCGCCATGACACAACTTTGAAGGAGAAGCGTGGAGCTCAAAACGATCAATGATGATGAGATTTTCACGGTCAGCGGGATCCTTTTTCGAGAAGGCGTACCACCAAGGCCGCAATTCACCGGCGCATCGGTTAATTGCCATCTATGTCAAATTGATGAATCGAATCGCGGAAACAACTCGAAAGAGTAATCGGAGAGACGTTCTCGAATTCCTTCGCACATGACTCAACTGCGAGCGTCGATCACTCAATGTATGCAAGCGGGATATCAAAGGGAGTTACTTGATGCCACAGATGTCGTGAACAGGGCATTACGCATTGTCAAAAAATAAATTGCAGCGGCACATAATTTGCGACGAAGTGAAGATGTCTTCTCATACATGAACCACGAAATTTTCGCATTCGTGAACCATGAAGAAATCAGTTAACATTGAGCGAATGTGATTTGTGTGTATCGAAACGTGAGTCGTGCTTTCATTGGGCGGTCGACATTTCAAGTCAAGTTGAATCGGATAGATCGACGTGTTCGCAAAAGTGTTCGCGACCGTAATGAACAGGGAAGCCACGCTGTAGATGTAGAAGAGGGCGAAGTTTGCTTGATGTGGCTTAAGAGAGTTTGTTGTCTATTGATACCCTGTGCGCTTCTGACATTGAAAGTGTGACGGTCGATGCGCCACCTCAATGCGTTGGGTGAGCCCGTCATGGAAAGACGGATGACTGCCGACAAAGGGTGCTGCGGCTTTGCGGTGCGTGTTTGTCACCGCCTAACACAGTAGTGCTTGTTGTGAATAAAGCAGTGCTCGCGACGCGAAGCAAAGATGCCGAAGCAACGTCGGGGCACAAAATATCGGGCAAACCGAATGCAATCGCCAGCCTTAAGTACCCTTCGGAGAAGCCGTCAACTTGCAGCACATGCTGCATTGCATCGCAATGCGTCGGCGACAGTGGTGCATGGATTCGTAGTGGTATGGCTTCCTGGTCCCATATAAATCATTTTCTTACAGATCAATGTGCCTGCTTCTGTAGCTATTCCGATACGCCCTCCGAATAAGGTGGGGTGATACCACTGCTGCGACGGCCCTTCGCTGACACGAGGGGTAAGACAGCCAGCGATGACATCGCGCAACGCGGCTCTCATCAATGGCAGCCCTTGCACCAGTTGCA
>Ga0206820_1115_pt1 | contig 14291 bp, 13 predicted proteins | sample Alteio_BWOrgCont_84_FD_152857 | JGI IMG/M metagenome (GOLD analysis project Ga0206820, IMG submission 152857) | Enriched cells from forest soil in Barre Woods Harvard Forest LTER site, Petersham, Massachusetts, United States -... | ecosystem: Environmental > Terrestrial > Soil > Temperate forest >...
AGAAACAAAGCAGTTGACACTGGTTCACACTAACATTGAGGAGTACCGCTGGCCTACTCGGGTAGACCTTGTATTAGCAAGCTCCTCACTCCCCTACTTTGATCCACAGAAAATAAAAGCAATAATGACAAATATTTACCAAAACTTGGATTCCGATGGCCATTTTATTGGTAACTTTTTTACTTCACAATATGGCTCTACTAGGAAAATCTATAGAGAAATGGGAGGATGGTTCATAAAAGATACAGATAGCGTAGGTTATCTTTTAGCAGGCCAAGGTTATAAAGTACTAAAGTGCGAATATGGTGGCAGAGATAACCCAGAGTCTATTATTTTTATGGGTAAAAAAAATGCTACTTTTAATATTAATAACACTATTTTTAATACAGTAGTTTTTAACTAGCGTGAAAAAATCTCCACTTTAGTTTTTCTAAAAAAATTAGCCTAAAACTAAATTGTGGTTAAACAAAAATATCATTTAAAGAATACCATTCTCCTACTTTCCTTGATATACAGCTCGTTTTAACTATTTTAGTACGTTTAGAAAAAAAATCTTGCTCTTGATTGCTTATACAAAAAAAACTACCTCCACTCCCTGTCATAGAAAATGTTTTTGAAAACATTTTTTGTAAATGCTCTTTTTCTCCTTTAAGAGAAGGGTATAAAAAAAAAGCAGCGGATTCCAGATCATTAACTCTATGAAAAATACCTTTCACATAATCTTGTAAAAGTTGAGATGTAGGAATAGAGATTGCAGACTGCTTTTTTTGATAAAAAGAATAGACTCTCTTTGTATCTACTGGCGTATTTACAAGAGCTAAAAAAATAGGCAAACTCCAGTTAATAACATAATTTTGTACTTTTTCCCCTCTTCCCGTGCATAAACCACATCCTGTAGAAAAAAAAAAGGGAACATCGCTTCCAAGTTGTGCAGCTAAAACTTGTAACTGGTTTTCTTTTACTCTCTTGCCTGATAACTCATTTAAAGCCCATAAAGCAGTTGCAGCATTACTGCTCCCCCCACCAAGACCTGATCCAATAGGAATTTTTTTTTTAATATGAAAGTGAATATGCTGTGAAAATGATCTCTCTCTCCGAAAAAGATATAATGCTTTCATGATCAGGTTAGAATCATCAATGGGGATTTCCTCCCCCTCAAAGGTAAGTTTATCTCGGTCAGCAAAAGAGACCTCTATGCTATCTCCAAAAGAAATAGCATGTAATAAGGAGGCAATTTCATGGTATCCATCCACTCTTTTACCTAAAATCTGAAAAAAGAGATTAATCTTTGCAGGAGAAAAAAAAAGCTGTCCTGCAATTATTGACTAACATGAGAAACTATTAAGTTTCAGCAATTTCTTGTGACATTTCCTGAGGAAGAAAACCATCTTCTGCTTCTACTTTGACCAATATCGCTGTCTCTACATTCTCTTTTAATCTAAGGGTTACTTTATGCTCACCAAGTGATTTAATAGGATTAGTTAAACGCACAAAACGCTTATCAATTGCAAACCCTGCATTAGTAAGAAGATTAGCAATATCTAAGGCAGATACAGAACCATACAAATGGCCATCAGAATCTACTTTTACTTGCACAGTAAATAGCTTGTTCTCAATTTGCGATTTAATATTTTCTGATTCTTTACGATCTTCTGTTGCTTGTTGTTCTCTCTCTTTTTGTAACCTTTCTTGCATACGCATAGTACGTTTATCTACAACGATTGCTTTTTGTTGTGGGAGAAGATAATTATTAGCATATCCAAATCGCACAACAACAATATCCCCTTTTCTCCCTACGTTTTTTATATCTTCTAATAATAGTAATTGATTTTGTCTATATTGCTGCATGTTTTGCAATCTCCCATTTCCTTGGTACTAGTTTTCTACAACAAAAGAAAGCAACCCAACATTCCTAGCTTTCTTTATCTCTTTTGCCAATTTTTTCTGATAACGACGCGATGTCCCTGTAATACGTCTGGGCAAAATCTTTCCTTTTTCAGTAATAAACTGGGAAAGAGTTTCTACATCTTTATAATTAATAGAATTTATGCCAGATGCTACAAAAGGGCAGCGTTTTTTTTTCTTGTTATATAAGTCAAAACTAGGAGTTTTTGGTCTCATCATATATTTCTCATGCCTGCACTAGTGGTTTAAATTGAATAGTTTCTTCTACTTGCTTAGCTTTTACAAGCATGAAACGAAGTAGATCTTCATTTAGAAGGTAATCTTTTTTGATTTCATCCAAAAACTGTGTATATAGTGAGAAGTAAACAATAAAATAATTTCCATCCCGACGTTTTTGAATGAGATAACTTAGCTTTTTTCTTCCCCAGTCGTGAATCTTATGAATCTCCCCATCTCTGGATTCGATAGCATTAGTAATGCGAGTTAAGGCTTTTTGTCGAGCCTCTTCACTAAGCTGAGCACTAATGATAAACATTCCTTCATATAATTGTCTCTTTTCTTTCCTCATACGTATTTAATTAACTCCTTATATTTTTTTCTTTAGTTGGAAAAGACTAGCCAATGTTTTAGCTCTTTGCTCTCCTTCAGAGATAAAAGTTGTAATAATTACAATTGCTTCTTCAATGATTGTAGAGAGTTCTTTTTGTTCTTCTTTGGCAAAGGGTTCTAAAACAAACTGTACTTTATCTATAAGAGTATTTTCTTTCCCTATTCCAATTCTTAATCTAGCATAGTTTTGTGTTCCAAGGTACTTTTCTATACTTTTTAATCCATTATGGCCTCCAGAACTACCTTTTTGCCGTAAGCGCATAGTGCCAAACGGAAGGGCTAAATCATCAACAATAATTAAAATAGTTTGCATAGAAATTTGAAAGAAATTCCGATAATATTGTACTGCCCTGCCAGATTCATTGACATAAGTTGTAGGTAAAAGCAAAAATATTCTATTTTCCTCTAAAAGATTGCTCCCTATATATCCATGCAATTGATTTTTTAAATTAATTCTATATTGCTTGGCCATTTGTTGAACAATTGAAAATCCTAGATTATGTCTCGTATTTTCATGCTGCTTTCCAGGGTTTCCTATCCCAACAATCAAATAGCAATCCACAAAAATTACCGCTTTGCAATTACCAGTAAAACATCCTTTGGTAAAATCAATATTTTTACGTTATTAGGTACCTCTAAATCTTTTCCCCTCTTTGCTGAGCCAATTTGCAAATCTCGAATATCAAGAATAAATTCTTTTGGCATATTTTGAGATAAGCAACGCACTGGAACATAACGTCGTACTTGTCGTAAAAAACCTCCCAGTTTAATTCCTACACACTCTTCTAATCCTACTACATGGATGGGGACATTTATAGTAAGCGCAGCATCTTTTTGAAGAGGAAGAAAATCTAAATGGATAATAGCATAAGTGGTAGGATCGTATTGAATGTCTTTCACTACAACTTTAAGAATTTTTCCATCTACTTCAACTTCGAAAATAGAAGTGGCTAACCCTCCTGGTGTAATATTTCGAGAATGAGCAAGAAACTCACTTCCATTTATTGTAACGAAAGAGTTTTCTCCTTTTGCAGAATAAAGAACTGCTGGAATATTTCCCTCATGACGTATACGATTTAACTCTCCCTTACTCTTAGTTTTACGTTCTTTTATCGTAAGTTTCATTCTCAATCCTAATTTATAAAATACTATAACAATCTTTTTATGATAAGGGTTAGGGGGCCAGGTAATACTTTGTATGCAAAATGTACTCAATACCTAAGCAGCTATTTATCATTTGAAAATGCGTCAACTTGAACAAATTCTAAAAAACCCCTTTCTTTTGTAATCTTTTTAATAAAAAAGAGCATGAAAACTACAAAAAAAGAGATTACAAAAAGGACCACTTATCATTAGTCTTGTTTATTTCTGAGACTACTCTCTCCAAAATTGGGGCGAGAGGATTCGAACCTCTGCATGGCGGTTCCAAAAACCGCTGCCTTACCGCTTGGCGACGCCCCAGCATCTCGTACTTTTTAAAATACAGATAAATGGTAGCTTGATAGGATTTTATTTGCAAGATATCCCATAATGGGCTACGAAAATTCCTTTTACCTTTGTATATATAGCTATGAAAATTTTTCATATTTCTTCAGAAATGGCTCCTATTGTAAAAATAGGAGGGATGGCTGATATGATATATGGCCTTGTAAAGGCTTCCTTATCTCAAAGTCATCAAATCTCTGTTATTTTACCTATGTATAATCTTATCTCCTCTCATCCAATAAAAAAAGAACTTTCTCTTTATAAAGAGTTCTTCCTCCCCTCTTTTCCTCAAATAGAAAAAATTCTGGTATGGAAAACAAATTTTGAAGGAGCTGTTCTCTATTTTATCGATATACCAGGTTTTTTTCCCGTTGTGTATGGAGGAGAAGAAACCCTTCGTTTCCTTCTTTTCTCCTGTGCTGTTGCTGAATTCCTAATACAATTTTCTCTACAAGTAGATATCATTCATTTACATGATTGGCCTACTGCATTTGTAGCTTCCATGTTAAAAATTTTTTACAAAAGCAACTTAAGAATTATTTTTACCCTTCATAATATGCAACACCAAGGACTTTGTAATCCCCAAGATTTTGTACATTTAGGGATCGATAATAATTTTTTTCTACCTTTTGTTATTCTGCAAGATGCTTCTCATCCGGAACTTTTTAATCTTTTGCAAGGAGGTATTATCTACGCCGATCTCTTAACTACAGTCTCTCCTACCTACGCAAAAGAAATTCAATGTAATCAAGGGTTTGGCTTAGCAAGCCTTATTCATGCAAAACAAAATAAGCTTTATGGAATCCTTAACGGAATTGACTATGAATTCTGGAATCCAAGCAAAGATCCTTTTCTAGCAAAAAACTATTCCCCCCTCTCATTGCAACAAGTTCTTAAGGGGAAGAGCTCCAATCGCCTACACTTGAGCAAAAAGCTCCAACTAACTCAAAAAAACGCCCCCTTATTTACTGCAATTACTCGTTTGGTATATCAAAAAGGCCCTGATTTACTTCTTCATGCTATTACTTATGTAAAGCAAAAGGGGGGGCAGTTTGTTTTATTGGGCTCTTCTCCAGAATCGCCGTATGAATCATCTTTTATCGCATTACAAAAGCAATTGCAAGATGATCCGAATATCCATTTTTGCCTTTCTCTTGATGAACCCTTATCCCACCTTTTATATGCTGCCGCTGATTTTATCGTTATTCCATCTCTTTTTGAACCTTGTGGATTAACACAGATGATCGCTCTTCACTTTGGATGTATTCCCATCGTCAGAAAAACTGGGGGGCTAGGAGATACTATTAAAGAGGAAGAGAATGGAATTGTTTTTTCTGAATTTACTTTATCTTCTCTCGAAAATGCTATTGATAAGGCCTTCCTTCTATATAATAAAAAAGATTCTTTGCATAAGATTATGAAAAATGGCTTGCGACAAGATTTTAGCTGGAAATCTTCTGCCCTTGCTTATCAACAACTCTATGAAAACATAGACAAAATATCATTATGATTTAGACCACACACGTCTAATATATTGAAGATTTCTATAAATATATTCAGCCCCAGAAAGCACTGTATATAAACTAGCTAAGGAAGCTATCCACAAGCTGCTCCACTGTAATGTTTGCAGGGAAATTTTTCCCAATGTAAACGGAATCATTAAAAGAATAATAGCAAAAGTAGAGGCTGCCTGAACAATAGCTTTTATTTTTCCACTTTTACGAGCAGCTAAAGCAACCCCCCTTAAAGCACATATAGTTCTAAGAGTACTAATAATAGCATCTCGATAAAAAAATACAAAAATAAGTAATAAAGGCAACTGAATGACTCCTTGAGTAAAAGTGAAAAATACTGAAATTCTTGCAATGCTATCTGCCATAGGATCTAATACTTTACCCAGTTCTGTCACTTGATCCCATTTTCTTGCTAAAAAGCCATCCAAAAAATCAGATAATTCTGAAATAAAAAGTAAAATCAATAATAGATAGGGAAGAAAAATCAAAGAGATCCCTAGATGAAAATGATAGAGATAACAAATCAAGAACAAAGGACCTAGTAGCAACCTCCCCAACGTTAAATATAACGCAACCTGCACCTCTAACCTCCATCGTTATAATAAAACAACTATATAATGATCTCTTAATAATGCAACCTTTGAGAAATTTTTACTACCTTTCTGTGAAAAGAAATGCTCATTATTTTGAAGAACAAAAAATAATTCTACAAAATACTTTAAAAAATTAATTATTAAATTTACAATATATATGAATAACAGATTAGAAATAAAATATTTACTTTTATCTTTTATCTACTTACTATTTTTTAATCTTATTTATAAGAAGAGAGTTTTGGCCAATGCCTGGCTCTGATTTACTACGAGCTTCTCTATACTCTTCTTTCTACCCAATAATTTATAATGCATATTGATTTTGGCTGATAAGATAATCAGTATAAAGATCGAGGATGTCTTGTTTCCTTTTTTTTTCTACTTTTCAAATTTTTTCAAAGGAAAACACACCCTCTAGAAGATTTGTTAAAACTTTCTGTGCGTAAGGTGAGTTAACAAAATCATAAAATTCCACTCGTGAAAATAGTGGCATTTTGCGTATCATCCAACGCCTTCAGACTGTAAGGTGTGCCTTGCGCTTAGGGAACTAAACGATGACGCGATTAATATTTATAGCCTGCCTGTTCTGTATTCAGCATATAAATGCTGCTCCAACTTCAATCAGTGAAATATACCTCGGATCAAGAGAAGGGGATCCAGCCAGCATAGTTGAAAATGTCAGCACCATTCATGGTGACTACTCAGAAGTAGAGGTTGATGTTACAGTTCCTGCTCCCGATTCACTGATTCTCTCTAGATTTTACTCGAGTAGAGACATATTGCAAACAGCAACTTTAGGCGGCTGGCGTTTTAATCCTCATTGCTTTTTGACAGTGCAGAAAGATCCTTGCGGTAAAAATTACTCAACTGCTGAAGGGAAATTCGAACGTACGTTTGTCTATGTTGGCAATCCTGATGGAAGCATCCTAACCTATATCGGTTGGAAAAATGCCTCTTCTCCAAAAAAAGCTTTTTTCAAAATTGATGCGGAAAGCGAGACAGTCGGTATTGCAAATACAGCCAAAGGAACTATATCTTCTTGGACAAATCTGAAAAATAATGAGCTCTACTTCAATCCTCAAACCAATAGCTTTGCGCTTAATGGATGCTCAGGTGTTAAACGAGTCTACGTAAAACATCCTTCCACCGAACTCTATCTCCTCAGCTATGAAACCCTCCCTAGCGGCAATAAAATTTTCTATGAGTTTGATGAGAATGGACAATTATCTCTTATCAAAGAAACCAACGCTTCAGAAAAAAAGGTCTTGGGGTGGATTAAGATTCAATATGGCAACGGAATCCATATCGATACTAGTGATGGGAAAACTGTCGATTATCATTTTCAGCAAAATTCTGGAATGCTACTCTTAACTGAAGTTCTGCGATCCGACAAACCAACTCTTCACTACCAGTATCAAATAATTGCTAGTTATGCTCTTTTATTTAAAAAAGAGTTGCCTGAAGGTCGCTTTGTTCAGATTGACTACTACACTGACAAGGCGAATAAGTACAAAGTAAAATCAATCACAACCCCTGCTGGTGTTAGTGGTACAACTAGCACTCAATTTATCTATGAGAATGACTTCACTGAGGTGCATGGCCCTGCCAATAGAAAATCCGTTTATCGTTTTGATGATCGCCTTCAGCTAACTGCAATTGAGCACTATCTTGATGGCTCGCTCTACCGAATCGATAAAAAATATTGGGGAAAAAAGAAAAATACAGGAAACCTCATTTCAACTTCGGTTGAAGATAGAAGCGGAAATGTCTTCTACTGCAAGTCTTTTGTTTATGATGATACAGATAAGGAGAATACTGCCGAAGAGTGCGAATATGGGAATCTCACCGGTGGAGACAGAAAGCATCTTGTGTTTGGTGAAGCTGGACAGGGATCTCACACAAAGACCTATATCTATACTTATGGTGATAAGGAAGATATAGTTATTCAAAAAGATGCCAAAGGTAATGGAGTCGAATTTGCTTATAAGAAGGGCACCAACCTTCTCATCAGAAAATGCTGTTTGAAAGAAGGCTCTCGAGAAAAACGATGGTTTTATGACTACAACTCAGACGGAGTCCTCGTTCGAGTCCAAGCTGATGACGGCTATAAGGTAGACCCAAAATCTACTTCCTGTGTTCATGAGAGACTAATCACTACGATTTCACCAAAGCAAGAGCTTCCACATGCAGGAGCGTGTGAAGTCGTAGAAGAAAAATGTCTCGATCTAAAGAGCAACACTGAGGTCTTATTAAAAAGGATCATGAACCAATTCGATGGACGGGGGAACATTGTCCTTCAAGAAGTTTATGATGCCAATGGGGAACATCGCTATTCTATTAAGAAGAGATATGAAAATGGTCTTTTGGTTTTTGCATCAGATGCTATTGGTGATGAGACATATTATGCTTATGATGCTAACCAAAACCTTATTTCGGAACAGCACTCAGGCTCTGGAATCACCATTGAATATGGCTACGATCTAAAAAATCGTCTTATTTCTACAACACAGCATGGGAAGCTAGGCGAGAAGTTTAAAGCTCTCATTTCTTATGATTCTACCGGAAATAAAATTAGGGAAACCGACCGATTTGGCAACTCCATGACCTATACCTATGATGATCTGGGACGCGTGATAACTGTTACTTACCCAGAAGTTAGAGATGGAAAAAATTCTTTTAGACAGCCCATCTATACATTCACTTACGACATTTTCAATAATGAGACCTCTGTAAGAGATCCAAAAGGAGAGCTCACTACCAAGGTCTTTACGGTTCATGGGAAGCCTACTAGGATTCATTATCCGGATGGAACTAGGGAGCTTTTCAAATATGATCCAGAAGGCAGTTTACATCGGCATTGCGATCGGGAGGGGAGTGTTAAAATATTCGAATATGATTATTTGGGACGAGTTCTTCACATTGAACGCTATGGAAGAGGCACAAAATCCTCAGGAGAGTATTTAGGCAGCCTGTATTGCACATACAATGCTTTGCATAAACTTACTGAGAAAGATGAGGCGGGGCTAGAAACGACTTATAGTTATGACTCTGCAGGCCGTCTTTCTTCCATATCCACAGAAACAAATCATTTAACCTTCCAAATGGGAAGCTCTATCACTGCTTCAAGTGAAAGGGAATCGAGGAAAGTCAATTTTACTTATGATGCTTTGGGGAGAACCCAAGGTGTAAAAAACTGGAAATCTAGCAACACTTTCACCCTGCAAGTCAGAGAATATGACCTTTTGAACCGAGTGACCGAAGAGCGCGCCGAAGATCAAAATGGGACTATCCTTTTGAAAAACGTCTACTCTTACGATCAAAATGGACAGGTTGGACAGGTAATTGGGTATCCTCAAAACCAAGAAAGCATTCTGACACAGTATGAATATGATGGTGTTGGGCGAATTTCTAAAATCATGGATGCCCTTGGTCATGCTACCACAATTGTTTATGAAGATCATTTCAACCAACTGGGTCAAAATGTTCTAAAACGGACTCAAATCGACGCCCTAGGCAACTGCAAGGAAGAAATTTTTGATACTGAAGACAATGTAGTCAAAGTCATCAAAAAGGACAGAAATAATCAGCTTCTGGCTGAAACAGACGTTATCTATGACACTAATGGCAATAAGATCCTTGAGCAAAGTGCTGTTATTTCCGGCAATCAGCGTTTAAGAACATACTCCACGGTTTGGGATTATAGACAGGGTGATCAATTAAGCTCTATCTCTAGAGCGGCAGCTTCTCCTGAAGAACGCACAACAGTATTTAGTTACAACTCTTGGGGCGATCTCATTCATAAAACGCCTCCTGGAACAAAAGAGCCTATTGTCTATGAATACAACCTTGAGGGACAAATAGCTTCGATTTCCTATAAAAATTCAGGCTCAACTAAGGCAACGACCTATCAAATCTCTTATGATAGGATAGGCAATATTAATAAAATCAAACTTAACTCCAACGACTTTTTAACTTCCAAATTCAACAACCAGGGCCAGCTTCTAGCTGAATCCTTTAAAGATGAATGGGGAACCTATGAAGTAAGAAGCTTTTATAATGGCGATGGGCATATTCAAAGCCTTCAACTTCCCGACGCCTCTTTCATTGATTATACTTATGATGGCCCGTTGGTAAAAAGCGTCCTTCGGCGCTCAAAAGACAAAAAAGATCTCTACAGCTATGAAATTGCCAATCGAGATCTTATGGGCCACATAATAGATGAGATTCTCATTCAATATGCTGGTGCGCAACGGCAAAATTGGGATCAGTCTGGAAAGAGAACAGCTATTTTAAATGACTTTTTCCAGGATCAAGCAGCAAAAGATGGTTTTGATGCTCTTCACCTTCTTAGAAAACGTGAAACCACAATGGAAGATGAGAAACTCGAGATAGCCTATGATTATGATGCTCTTTTGGCTTTGACCCTAGAAAAAGGAGAGATAGAGCACAAATACGTTTATGATTCGATTGGGAATCGTCTTAAGAACAATAGTTCTAATTATAAAGTCAATGATCTGAATGAGACTGTTAAAGCCAATGGAGCTTCCTATACATTTGACGCAAGCGGTAGTCTTGCGACAAAAACTATAGGCGGAAAAACGTGGACTTATCAGAACAACCCCCTGAATCAACTCATTCAAGTTAAAGATCCTGATCAAAATATCATCACCCTTACCTATGATCCAAACGGTAGGCGTTTAACCAAAAAGATCGAAACTAAGGCCAAAAAAATAAAAATCTATCGCTATTTTTATCTAGGACAAACAGAGATTGGATGCCTTGATGAAAAAGGCTCCATAGTTGAGCTGAAGGTTCTGGGCAATCCAAACAATCCAGAATCGGTCCCCGCAATCGCCTTTGAGATCAAAAAAGAAACCTACGTTCCGATTTATGACCTGCAGGGAAATGTCGCTTGCCTCGTTGATGGAGAACATCGCAATATCGTTGAATCCTATCGATATTCCACTTTCGGAGAAGAAAAAATCATCAATGAAAGAAGGCTTTCCGTTTCTGATTCCGTAATTGGCAACTCTTGGCGCTATAAGGGCAAACGCATTGATAAAGAAATAGGGCTCATCTATTTTGGAAAACGCTATTACGATCCCGAAGTTGGTAGATGGACGAGTCCTGATCCTCTTGGTGAGATTGATGGCCCAAATCTCTACGCTTACGTAAGAAATAATCCCATGGCTTATGTTGATTACTTCGGTCTTGAATCAGAAACAAAGGATGGAAGCAAAGACAAATTTCAAGAATATTTTTACGGAGAATATAAGCCTCATTGTTATTGCGAACGCCACCGTAATTGTAAAAGAGGAGGGATATAGGAAGTGCAATCAGTGGGGTAGCTCATGGAGTGGTAGACTTTGTCATAGGATCTCTCCATGACTTACAGACAGCAGCTGCGTATATCGGTTCCTCCGAGCTAGAAATCAGTGCGCAAGAGAGAATCTTGATGATCGAAGCCATTGAAAAATCTCAAGCTCGTCAAATGGCTTTTGTTGGAAGCCGTGTCATGAGAATGATGGCAATTGATGAATCTAATGCTGTTTACCAATCCTTCCGCTCTAAAACCACAATGGGATTAGAAGTAGGTTCCTTGATTGCTGGGGGATATGGGGCTGTCAAAGGGGTGATTGCTTTCAGTAAATTGGCAAGAATGCCTGCAAAAATTGCTTCCGCTTCTAGGAAAGGTCTTTTCCTAAGTCGTGGTGCAGAGAATATTAATACAGGAACTAACTTAACAAAAAAATTATCTCAACTGGAAACTGCACAACAAACTGCAGTTAATACTAGATACTTACGAGATGGTAGAATACGTTATTATAGCGCTGAAAAGCCGGCTCTTACTACAGGAGCAACCCGTGGAAGAGCTTATGCTACGGAGTTTGATTTAAACACTGGAAGGGTAAGAACATGGATGGAATGCTATGATCATACTGGAGTAGTAAATAGAGTCCACCCAAAACAAATTAATGGGCAGGATCTTATCTCTCCGCATTACCCACCCACAGCTCGGGAGTTAGGATTTTATGAATAAGCAAAACATTGGAAAGGGACTGAAAGCAGAATTAATGAAAGGATACGATATAGTTAGAATATCGCATTGGGCTTTTCAAATTTTCTCTAATGAAAAATCCTTAGATCCTGAAGTAAAAGACACTTTAGAAAAATTGTTTTCTATGGAAGATGACCCACAATTTGAATTATCGCAAGAAGAATTAACTCAATTGGCTAACAAATTAATCGCTGATGGAGAGAAAGAAGACCTCGATACACCAAATCCAGAAATAAAAGAAATCGCTCAATCCATTGGTGATAACTGGTTAATGTGCCCTATATGTCAAGAATTCTGGAAAAATGTTTCAAATTACGGAATGGTACGTTGTCCAAAATGTAATAACAAGCTGCACAATCCAAAATTTAATCCGGAAGGTTTTACTGATTAGTAATCTAGTGCAAGTTTATGAAAGCCAACTATGTGCTATTAGCGTTTGTCTCATTCTCAGTGGGCTTTTGCATTGGAGATGGCCGTCTTTTTAACGAGTCACTCAGCTATAGCTTGTAGGATGAGCTTACTGCATTCATTCAAGAAGGTCTCCCGTAAGGTAATCTCTTCAGAGGAGTATGGAACAGAATGAACCCAGCAAGGATAAAAGGAGAAATGATAGGAAGAAGATTAGTAAGGAAATGGAATCCAGAATCAGGCTTAAAAAGAACTTAGCATGAAACACTAGATTACAATGGAAATGATTGTGTCCAGAAAATTGTGCAAAAAGGCCACCATTGACTTCCTGTCTTTAATTTAGGCTACTATCTTTTCACCGATTATTCCTTGTTTTTTTTTCTCTTGAAAAAACTCATATTCAAGTATCTATTATCCGTCAGCCATCTCTCATGCATCTCTACCGCCAGAGCTCGAATTAGCCTCAGGCAACTTTCCCCATTTGGGAATATCCTTACAACACGTGTTCTTCTTTTAATCTCTTCATTCAGCCTTTCTAAAAGATTAGTACTTTTGATCTGTTTATGATGTTGAATTGGTAGGTGATAAAATGAAAGAGTCTCTTCTATATTTTCTTCTACCCAGTAGCAAAGCTTGGGGTATTTACTTTCCCATTTCTTGAGCCAAGCCCTTAGTTCTCCTTGTGCTTCTAGTAAGTTTTTTCTATTGTATATCCATTTGAGTTCTTGCAAGCAATCTTTGTCTCCTTTACAGGGAATATAATCTAAAGCATTTCTTAAGAAGTGCACATAGCACTTTTGCCATATCGCCTTGGGGTAAATTTCGATGATTGCTTTCTTTAATCCAGCTTGATCATCACTTACTATAAATTCTACCCTATGAAGACTCCTTTTCTTAAGACTTAGCAGGAGGTCTTTCCAACTGCTACTACTTTCCCGATGAGCAAGTTCTACACCAAGGATTTCTTTTTTTCCTTCCCAATTTACCCCAAGAGCTATTAGAACAGCTTGAGAAGTGACAACTCCTCCTTCAAGATTACATAAGGATAGGACTGGTCTAGCGATCTTTGTGCAAAGGCTTCAAGTTCAGTGTCTATTGCTTTGTTGATGTTGCTAATGGTCGAAGCAGAGAATTGGTGACCACACAATTCTTCTGTAATAAGCTTTATTTTAGGAGTAGATACATCCTGTATATACTTCTGAAAGAATTCCGAGCAGAGCTTTTTCAGAGCGTTGATAACACTCAAAAAGGGCCGTTGAAAACTTGCCTTCACGATCACGCGGAACCCGAAGCTCAATAGAACCTATTCTTGTAACGAGCTGTCTAGAGTAATATCCCGCCCTATAACTAAGATGGGATTGAGCTCTCTCATAGGAGCTAGCTCCTATGCTCTCGTTCATTTCTGCTTCTAGAATTTCTTGCAGCATTTTAGATAGCAAAGGTTTGATGAAATCTGTCTCTTGTGAGAGAATGGCTTTTATTTCGTTTACAGTGTTATTTCTAGCCATGGTTTTTTTTCCTTTTTGTTTTGTTAGACAAGGAAGCCTATATCATGGCCTTTTTTTGTTTAAGGTTTTTGCACATAATTTTGTACACTACCATCATTAAACTATCTTGATGGGAAAAGCCTAAATCACGATCGATCTAAAATATATATGTTTATTGGATGTTATCCTAAAGATTGTATAATCCAAAACTTCTATTTTTTCTTCTAATGGT
>Ga0206820_1116_pt1 | contig 14068 bp, 10 predicted proteins | sample Alteio_BWOrgCont_84_FD_152857 | JGI IMG/M metagenome (GOLD analysis project Ga0206820, IMG submission 152857) | Enriched cells from forest soil in Barre Woods Harvard Forest LTER site, Petersham, Massachusetts, United States -... | ecosystem: Environmental > Terrestrial > Soil > Temperate forest >...
TGTCGAGCAGGGAGATGTCGTTGGTGGCGAGGCCTTCGAGGATATCGCCGTCGTGGAAGGTGATGCGGAGCTGGAGGCCTTCGGCGCGCGGGCGGGCGAGGAAGGTCTTGCGCAGCAGGCGCTCGGGGTTGACGTGGTCGCCGGTGTTGAACTCGCGGACGAAGCTGACCATGCGGACCTCGCGCAGGGGGATGGGGACGACGCGGCCTTCGAGGTCGAGCAGCTCCAGCACGGCGGCGCGGCCGGAGCCGGTGACGAAGCCGGTGGGCGGCAGATAGCCGGGGACGATGGCGGCGTCAGGGGTGCTATTTGCGCGGCGCAGGATGACTTTTTTTCGGCTCGCTGCCATAGGGAATCCGGGTGATGCAAAGGGGCGTAAGTGGGACAGCCGCAGGCCGGATTGTCGCACAGCCTGACACTTCGCAGCGAAAAGAGTGCGTTCGGTGTAGCCAAATGCTAACTGCTGTGATATCTTCATGCTTGTTATCGAGGGTTAACAAACCTCGTATCTTATTGAATCGTCTGGTTTTATATCTGGCGAGTGCGAAGATTGCCGCGGGGCTGCCAGCGTGTTGAATGGGGCCGGCCCCTGAAGACAACCGCGCTGGAGTGCATGAACCGGCATGGCCGACTACATTTACCTGCTCGAGAACCGACTTTCCCTTCCTCAGCGCAACGCTTTAAACCATATCCGCGAGGTGGCCCGCGCCAAGGGCGTTACCGTATTTCTGACGGGCGGTGCGGTGCGCGATCTGACCAGCGGCTCGCCGGTGCGGGACCTGGATGTCTCCGTGCAGGGCAATGCGCTGAAGCTGAAGAAGGACCTGGAGAAGACCGGAGCGACGATCGACGGCGAGCATGAGCCATCGCAGACGCTCTTCCTGCGGTATCCGGGCTCGGTGCGGCTGGAGATATCGAGCACGCGGACGGAGACGTTCCCCAAACCGGGCAAGCCGGTCTACACCCCCGCCAATATCCTTGAGGACCTGCGCCGCCGCGATTTCACCGTGAACGCGATGGCGATCTCTCTGAACGACGGCTCCTACGGCCTGCTGATGGACCCGCTGAACGGCGTGGCCGACATCGAAGCGCGGCAGATCAATCTGGTGAGCAACTACGGTTTCATCGAAGACCCGGCGCGGATGATCCGGGCCACAAGGCTGAGTGCGCGCCTGGGCTGGCAGATGGAAGAGAAGACCGCAGCCCGCTACAAGACGGGCAAGGACGAGGGCTACATCAGCGCACTCTCTACTTTCGCCAAGGGCTATGAGCTGGAAGAGATCATCCACGAAGAGGATCCGCTGCGGGTGCTGAAGGCTCTCGACCACGAGGGCTGGATGAAGGAGCTCTTTCCGGCATGGACGCCGGCCAAGGCCAATGCGCACGCATTGGATGACCTGCGCGACAAACTGGGCGCGCTGCAGATGCAGGGGATCTATCCGGACACATCGGCTGCGCACTTCATTCTGATGACGGCCAAGCTGGCGCCGAAGGATGTAGTGAATCTGAAGAAGGCTTTTGTGCGGCAGGGCTTTGTGAACGAGGTCAAGAACCTGGAGACGCAGACCAAGGAGTTCACCAAGCGCTTCACGGGCAAGGAAGCGGCGACGCCTTCTGCGACGTGGAAGCTGCTGCACTCGGCGAATCCGGATGCTGTGCTGTGGCTCTCGCACACGGGCAAGGGCGCGGCGATCCAGAACAAGTTCAAGAACTTCTTCGGCGTCTGGCAGGAGGCCAAGAACAAGGTGCCGAATGTGCTGATGCAGGAGATGCGCATCGTTCCGTCTCTGCCGATCTATCGCGAGCTGGTGGACCGCATGGTCTTCGAGCTGATGGATGGCAAACTGCAGACTCCCGAGGAGCAGAAGGCGTGGCTGGAGCCGCATTCGCCGCCGCCGCCGCCTGCGCCGGTGCATATACGCCGTCCGCGTATGGCGAAGAAGAGTGAGCCCAAAAAGCGGGTGAAGAAGGAAAAGGTGGTTGCGCCGGTTGCAGAGGGCGTTGCGCCGGAGGCTGTTGCTGTACCTGTCGCCGCGAAGGGCAAGGCCGCCAAGGTTGCGCCGGTGAAGCCGGAGAAGATTGCGGCGGTAAAGCAGGCGGCGAAGAAGCCGGAGCCGGTGAAGAAAGCTGTCGCCAAGGCTGTGCCGGCGAAGAAGGCAGCCAAAGTTGTGGCGAAGAAGAAGCCTGCGCCGGTGAAGAAAAAGCCGGTGAAGGTGGCGAAGAAGCCGGCGAAAAAAGCCGCACCGGCGAAGAAGAAGCCGGTAGCGAAGAAAGCTGCCAAGAAGCCTGCAAAGAAGAAGCGCTAAGAGTGATCCGAAACAAGAGGCCGTCCGGAGAGGACGGTCTTTTTGTTTGTGGGCTATGATTTCTCGCGGCGATCTCTGCGGCTATTCCGGCCGGCTATCCGTCATACAAAGCAAGCGAGGGAAAATATGCGCAAGATAGGTATCGTGCTGGCGGTTGGGTTGGCTCTGTGTGTGGGCATGCAGGCCCATGCGGCGAAGAAGAAGGTCACCGTGGCTGCGGATGGCTCGGGCGATTACAAGACCGTGCAGGCGGCGGTGGATGCGGCGCCTGACGCGGGCGAGGTGATCCGCATCAAGCCGGGAGTCTATAAAGAGCTGATCAATGTGCCGAAGAACGGTATCGAGATGCGTGGGCTGGGCAAACAGCCGCAGGACGTAGTGCTGAGCTGGCACAACTCGCACACGATGGCGGGCGGCACGGGCAAGTCGGCGAGCATCACGGTGAGCGGCGACGATTTTATCGCCGAGAACCTGACGATGGAGAATACCTACGAGAAGGACTTCGGACGCAGGGACCCGGACAGCCAGGCCGTCGCACTGCTGGTGACGGGCGACCGCGAGGTCTTCCGGCATATACGGCTGCTCGGCTTCCAGGACACGCTCTATGCCAACAGCAAGCTCTGCCACGATGCAGCGGGGATGGCAGCGAACAACGGCGGTGCCGTGGATACGAAGCTGCCACCGTGCCAGGCGGCGCGGCAGTACTTTACGGATTGCTATATCGAAGGGCATGTGGACTTCATCTTCGGCGATGGTCTGGCGTACTTCGATCACTGCGAGCTGCATGGGCTGGCTTCGCGGATGGTGACGTTCACGGCGCAGAGCAAGCTGTATCCGTCGGAGAAGTCGGGCTATGTCTTCAACCACTGCACGATCACGGCGGCGGAGGGAGCGAAGGAGATACTCTTTGGGCGGCCGTGGCGCGCGTACTCGACGGTCTACTTCCTGAACACGAACATCACGGCACCGCTGGATCCTGCGGGATGGCAGGAGTGGGCAGGGAAGTTGGTCACTTCAAGCTATGGCGAGTATCACTCGACAGGCATAGGCGCGGATACATCCAAGCGCATCGGCTCGCACCAGCTGACGGATGCGGAGGCGGCGACGATGGACACGCCGAAGAAGTGGCTGGGTGGGACGGATGGTTGGAATCCGGAGAAGATCAAATAAAGATCTTTTGCAATACAAAGTTTTTGTAACAAAGAAGGGCGGCTTCATGCTGAAACGATTTGCCACGCTGGCATTGCTCGGCGCCATCGCACCATTCTGCATGGGGCAATCACAAGCCCTGTCTCAGCCCGCGGCTGCGCCGCAGAGCACGTTTGAGGTGGCTACGGTCCGGCGATCGGCTCCGAACACTGACCCGCAACACGGGAACTGGAGTCCTCCCGGTATCGGTAGATTCTTTGCGAAGGGCGTCACGCTTGGGCTGCTGATGCACCTGGCTTACGGCGTGGATGAGAAGCAGATAGAGAGCAAGCCGGAGTGGTTCGACACCGACCTGTTCGATGTGGAGGCAAAGCCGGCAGATGGCGTGAAGCTTTCACGGGAGGAACTAAAGCCGCTGCTACAGAACCTGCTGGCTGAGCGGTTTCACCTCACGACTCATACGGAAGTGAAGCCTGCCAAGGGCTACGCTCTGGTGGTTGCGAATGGCGGGCCGAAGCTGCAGGCGACCAAGGGAGATCACTTCCCGGGGTTTCGTGTGCGTACTGGTGCCGGATGGCTGGAAGGATTCAACTGGTCGATGCCGTATCTTGCGACGATGCTGCAATCGCAGGCGGGGCGGCCTGTGGTGGACAAGTCGGGTCTGAGCGGGAGCTATGACGTGAAGCTGGTGTTCGCGCCAGATATGTCGACAGACTCAACGCTGCCGTCGCTCTTCACGGCGTTGCAGGAGACGCTGGGGCTGAAGCTGGAGTCGCAGGATGTGCCGGTTGATTTCGTAGTGATCGACCACGTGGATAGAGAGCCGACGGAGAATTAGGAATCACCTCAGGGGCTAAAGCCCGGTTCCGTGGCGGTTTGTAATGTGCGGGCTAAAGCCCGCACCTACCCCAGAGGCAAAGACAAATACAGGGATCCTTCCACTTCGCGTTGCTCAGTGTCAGGATGGCGGTCGTGGGATCACTACGCTCAGGATGACAAGTGGAGAATTATTCGTTGCCGCAGCCGTGGCTGTAGACGCGGGCCTTGCGCCACTCTTCGTCGGTGGCGAAGATGATGCAGGCGTGGCCGTTGTCGGTATCGAGCCGCCAGGTGATGCTGCCCTGGCGATAGAGCTGGTAGCGTCCGGTGCCAGAGAAGACGGCATTGTTCGGCGGGTTGGCGGGGATACTGTCGTTCGCGGGAACGGAGTAGGTCGTGGTGACTGGCGGCGCGGATGGCGCGGTGGTCTGCGTAGTGACGGTAGTTGTGCTGGCCGGGGCTGAAGGCTTGACGGCATTCTCGGCTTCGTTGCGCAGGTTGTTCAGCTCGCCTTTGTCGACGACGACCTTGTCGTTGGAGTCGGGATTGCCGAGCAGCTGCACGGTGCCAGCGCCGGAGTTGCGCGCCGTGACCCAGCGCTGATAGATGACGTAGGCCAACCCGATGACCACCAGAACAACGACAAGCGGGATGAGGCGTTTCAGCATAGGGTGCGGACCTTTGGAACTGGATCCTTTTTCGTGCGCAGCTTCCTGAACCACCACCGGCCTGGGTTCCGGCTCGGCACTCTCAACGGGCGGAGCTGTATGAACCTCGCGGTACGGCAGTTCAGCATGCATCGTAGACATGATTGCGGGTTGAGCCTAGGCATGTCCACGCTAAAACGGCGCAGGGAATCGAGTTAGCTACATCCAGATGGTATCTGGATTGATGCGCGCTGTGCGAAAAAATGGGCCGAAAATGTGGCATTTAGGGTGCAGGCAGCCTGAAAGGGTGGAGACGGCATCACAGTGCGGGTGTCTGGTGAAGAGGTACGAGCGAGCTTGCCGGCATAAATCCATATAGAGGGTATCCCTATGAAGCTCGAAGATCTGAATGACCTGTTTATCGAAGAATTGAAAGACCTCTACTCTGCGGAGACGCAGATCGTGAAAGCGCTGCCGAAGATGGTAAAGGCCGCACACTCCAAGGACCTGAAGCTCGCCTTTGCAGCGCATCTGCAGGAGACCGAAGGGCATGTGGCGAGGCTGGAGCGCATCTTCGAGATGCTCGACGAGAGCCCGAAGGGCAAGACCTGCGAGGGCATGAAGGGCGTGCTCAAGGAGGGCGCGGAGATGATCAGCGAGGACGCCGAGCCTGAGGTGAAGGACGCTGGTCTGATCTCTGCCGCGCAGCACGTGGAGCACTACGAGATGGCCGGCTACGGCACGGTGCGTACGTATGCGGAGCTTCTGCGCCGCGACGACATTGCCCACATTCTGCAGGAGACGTTGCAGGAGGAGAAGGGCGCGGACACGAAGCTGACCAAGCTGGCTCAGAGCATCAACGTTGAGGCGGAGTCGGCCGGCGCTGCGAGTGAATCGGCCAAGCCATCCAAAAAGAAGGCTGCTGCGTAATAGCCTTATTGCATTGCTGAATCTGGAAAGGGAGTGCCGGAACTCCATCGGCACTCCACTTTTTTACCTGTGCGATTTACGGCCAGTGGGGCGGGAAACGCACTAGAATCGAAGGAGTATGGACTTCTCACGCAACTTTCTCCGGCAATCTCCATCTGATAGGGATATGCCGAAGTACTCGATCGTGGTGCCCTTTCACAATGAGGAAGAGAACGTAACTGCGCTCTATGACCGTCTGAAGGCGGTGATGGAGCATGTGGGCGAGAACTTCGAGTTCGTCTTTGTGGACGACGGCTCGCGCGACCGCACCTACCGCCTGCTGGAGGAGATCGCCGCGGTGGACAGCCGCGTGCTGGTCATCAAGCTGCGACGGAACTTCGGGCAGACCTCGGCGCTGGCGGCGGGGTTCGATCATGCGCAGGGCGAGGTCATTCTGGCGATGGACGGCGATCTGCAGCACGACCCGGCGGAGATCCCGGAGTTCCTGGCAAAGATCGAAGAGGGCTACGACGTGGTAAGCGGCTGGCGCGTGGAGCGGCAGGATGGTCTCATCCGGCGGTTTCCTTCGCGCTGCGCGAACTGGCTGATGGCGCAGCTGAGCGGCGTGGAGATCCACGACTTCGGCACGACGTTCAAGGCGTACCGGCGCGAGGTGATCCAGAACATACCGCTGTATGGCGAGATGCACCGGTTCATCCCGGCGCTGGCGAGCTGGTACGGCGCCAGCATCTGCGAGATACCGATCAAGAACGTGAACCGCGAGCGCGGCAAGAGCCACTACGGCATCGGGCGGACGTTCCGCGTCTTCTTCGATCTGATGACGATCCGTTTTCTGCTGAAGTACATGACGCGGCCTCTGCACTTCTTCGGGACGTTCGGCGCGCTGGGCATGCTGGCGGGCACGGGACTGGCCGGATGGCTGCTGATGCTGAAGATACTGACCGGCGGCAAGGTGATGGCAGCGCATGGGCCTCTGTTCGTGATCGCGGGCGTACTGCTGCTGGCGGGTATCCAGCTGATCGGGATCGGATTGCTGGGCGAGCTGCAGGTGCGGCACTATCACTCGGACAATCAGCGCGCGCCGTATACGGTGGACCGGATCATCCGCGCGAGGAATGTGGAAGAGTCGCCGTTACTCGGGTAAGTACGATTACCTCAGGGGCTAAAGCCTAACTCTGTTGGCAGATTTGAATGTGTGGGCTGAAGCCCACACCTACCTGAAGCAAAATAATGGCATTCAGCAACATCAAATAAAATCTGCGGATGAGAGACTGTGTCTGCTCTGCAGGCATCAGAGTCTCTGAGGGATTCCTATGAAAGCAATTCAGATACAGGAGACGGGCGGGCCGGAGAAGCTGGAACTACGCGATATGGACGCGCCGAAGCTGCAACCGGGCGATGCCCTGGTGCAGGTGAAGGCCGCGGGCGTGAACTTCATCGACGTGTACTTCCGCGAGGGGCGATATCCGATGCAGACGCCGTTCGTTCCGGGGCAGGAGGGCGCGGGTGTGGTGCTGGAGGTTTCAGATCGCGTCCACACGGTGAAGCCGGGCGATCGGGTGGCGTGGTGCATGGCGCAAGGGTCGTATGCTGAGCAGGCGGCAGTGCCGGCGAAGATGCTGGTGAAGATCCCGGACCACCTGAGCTTTGAAGAGGCTGCCGCGGCGATGCTGCAGGGGATGACGGCGCACTATCTCTCGCATTCGGTGTATGCCATTCAGCAGAGCAATGATGTTCTGATCCACGCCGGCGCGGGTGGCGTGGGCGGCCTACTGACGCAGATGGCGAAGATGATGGGCGCGCGCGTGTTCACGACGGTGTCGACGGAGGAGAAGGCGAATATCTCCAAGGCGGCGGGCGCGGACGTGGTCATCAATTACACGACGCAGGATTTTGCGGAGGAAGTGAAGAAGCTCACCGATGGGAAGGGTGTGCATGCGGTGTATGACGGAGTGGGTAAAGACACGTTCGACAAGTCGCTGGCGTCGCTACGGTCGCGCGGGATGATGGCGCTCTTCGGCGGCGCGAGCGGAGCGGTGCCACCGTTCGATCTGATCAAGCTGTCGCAGATGGGGTCGCTGTTCATTACGCGGCCGACGCTGAAGGATTACATCGCCGACCGTGGGGAGCTGGAGTGGCGCGCGAACGATGTGATGAAGATGATCGACGAGCGGAAGCTGAAGCTGCGGATCGAGCACATGTATCCGCTGGCTGATGCGAAGCGCGCGCATGAGGACCTGCAGTCGCGGAAGACGACGGGGAAGCTAGTGCTGACGGTGTGAGTGCTGTTCGGTGAAAAATAAAAGCAGGTCCCTCCGCTACGCTGCGGGATGACAAGTAATTAATTCAGTATGACAAATCAGAAAATCAGTGGCTGAGGTTGAGGCGCAGGCCGCCTTCGACGGTGCGCGGGGCGGCGAGGGTGACCTGCGGGACGAGGCCGGCCTGGATGGTGCGGTCGAAGAGATTCTCTCCACTGGCGAAGAGGATGAGGCGCTTGCTGAAGCTGTGCTCGGCGTAGGCGTCGAAGCGGGTGTAGCCGTGGATGAGTTGCGTGTTCGCGTCGTCGTCGAAGGAGCGGCCGCTGCCGCGAACGATCAACGAAAGCGAGCCGAGACGGTTCTGCGCGAAGCGGAGGCTGGCGGAGGCGGCGTTGTGCGCGACCTCGGGGATCCAGTTGCCGACGAGCGAGGGCTGCGCGGAGTTGCTGCTGACGACGGCGTCGGCGAACTGGTAGCCGCCGGTGAGCGAGACCCAGCGGAGCGGCTGCCAGGTGGCGTCGAGTGTGATGCCGTTGGAGCGGATCTGGCTGAGGTTCTCGCGTTCTTTTAAATTTGGGTTCGCGGGATTCAGGGTGACGGCGATGATGGGACGGTTCACGATCGTCCAGAAGTAGCTGATATGCGCGGTGAGATTTGAAGCAGGAGCTTCGAGCTGTACGCCGGTCTCCCAGCCGGTGGCGCGCTCGGAGAGAAGGTTGGCGTTGGCCAGTGTGGTGATCGACCCGACCTGGCCGGTGCGGAAGAGCTCATACAACGTGGGCGAGCGGAAGGCGCGGAAGGCCGAGCCGGTGAGCGCGATGTTGCTGGTGGCGCGATAGACGACGCCGACGCGCGGATTGGCGACGGTCTCGGTGCGGTCATTGAGCTGCGTTGTAATCACGGCGGAAGCAGAGCTGGCCTGCGTGATCTCGCGCGTGTCAAGGTTGGCGAAGTGGTCGATGCGGCCGCCGGCGGAGAGCGTCCAGCGATCGCGGTTGAAGAGAGCTTCGCCAAAGAAGCCGGTATCGCGCTGGCGGGAACTGACGTTGAAGACGCCGTTGGGCAGGCCGGCGGTGATGGGGATCTCGAAGTCGGTGCCGCGGACGTCGTGTACGTCGGCGCCGGCGAAGAGGGTGAGATATTTGTGGACGATGGCGGAGTATTGCCCGATGGCGCCGAGTTCCTGCGCGGGCGTGCGCAGCAGGCGGTTGATGGCCTCGCTGGTGCGCGGGGTGTTCACGGTGGAGAGAACCTGGCGGTAGTGATTGTCCGAACCGTAGAGGCGCGCGGTGATGTGCTGGGTGCGGGGGAGGGTGATGTCGTCGCCGAGGGCATAGCGCCAGATGCGGTCGGCGTTGGTCTGGTCGGGCGTGCCGTTGGCGCGGTTGTCGTTGTAGCCGTTGCCGCGGAGGAAGAGCTTCTGCGTGGTGAAGGCGCGTTGCAGAAAGACGGAGCTATTAGCTATATGCGCGTTGTAGGCGGTGTCGATGGGGCCGCGCTGCCAGGGGGCGACCACCACGTAGCCATCAGTCCGCAGAATGCCGCCGGCAGCATAGCCGCTCCACTGCTTGTGGATCCAGCTGGCGAGAGCGGAGAGGTTGGCAGTGTTCTCAGAGCCGCCGCTGGCGACGATGCTGAGGCCGTTGGTATCGGGCTCGGTGCGCAGGATGTTGACGACGCCACCGACGGCCTCAGAGCCGTAGAGATCGGATGCGCCGCCGCGGACGACCTCGACGGAGCGCACGGTGAGGATAGGGAACTCTTCCCAGTGGACCCAGCTGCCGAAGGCGTCATTGAGCGGGATGTGGTCGCTGAGGACGAGCGTGCGGCTGGTGGATGTGGAACCGAGACCGCGCAGCGAGATGCCTTGCGAGGTTGGGTTGGCAATTAACGTGCCAGTCCGGCGGTAGAACTCGACGCCGGGAAGATCGCGAAGAGCGTCGCCGAAGGTGCGGGAGGGCGATTGCTGGAGCTGCCCGGGTGTGAGGACGATGGTGCTGGTGGCGGATTGGTCGGCGGCGAGAGGTGCGCCGTAGGCGGTGACGGTGACCACTTCGTTCACATGCAATGGGGTCTGCGAGGGCGTCTGCTGCGCGCGCAAGGGAGCGGCGGCGAAGAGAGCGGCGAACAGGAGTGGTTTTACAAAGCTCATCGTTGAATGAATTTACAACTTCAAGGACTGATTACTCAGGGGCTAAAGCCCACACCTACCCTAAAGCAAATGCAAGCGGCCAGCGGCTAAAGCCGCGCCCCTTCAAAGCAGGTCCATACTCTGCTTGCGAAGAGTCTTTACATTGGAGACGGCAGGACCAATAATAAGGACTCCGGCAGAGCTAAAGATGTTTTTCTGTGGGAGAGCCTGCGGCCGGACGAGTTCCGGTTGTGATCATCAACCCTTGTACCGCAACGGAAGTAAGGGAAGCGCGGTGAGAATCCGCCACTGCCCCGCAACTGTAAGCGCGCACCTGCGACGCATGTGAGACGCCAGGTGGATTTGTCCGTCATACCAAAGCCACTGCGAGAGATCGCGGGAAGGCTGAGGAGATGTAAGGCGGACGACACGTTGAAGCTGACGTGACGCGTAAGTCAGGAGACCGGTTCTGCTGCCGACATCAGCCAACACTCCGCGGGGAGTGTCAGGAGCCATATGCACGTTACTAGCGAATTTCCCGAGCTTTCGCGGCTTAAACGCCGTTTCTCTGCTTCTACTCTCTTAAGCAAACTCAACTTTTCTGTCTGCAAACTGATTGCAGCGATGATATTCGTGTGCGCGGCTGTGTCTGCGCATGCGGTGGTGGTGCGCGGCACGGTCACGGACCGGCTGGGCGCGGCAGTGGCCGGCGCGCGGGTGAACCTGGTGCAGGATGGCAAGGTCGTCACCTCCGTTACGAGCGGATATGACGGCGGCTACGAGCTGACCTCGGCTAACAGCGGCCGCTTTGTGGTGACGAGCGCCGCCACGGGCTTTGCGCTGGCAGTCTCAGAGGAGTTCTACTCCGGCACGCTGCATGCGGTGACAGAGAACCTGATCCTGAAGCCGGCGAGCGTAGTGTCCAATGTGACGGTCACGGCGACGGGACTGCCGACGCCGGAGGCGCAACTGACGGGCACAGTCGACGTGATCCAGGGCGATGATCTGAAGACGCGCGTGGGCATCGTGGATGATCTTCGGCTGATGCCCGGAGTGAGCGTAGTGCAGACGGGGCAGGTGGGCGGTGTCACATCGCTCTTTGTGCGTGGCGGCTCCTCTTCCGCTAACAAGGTATTGATCGACGGCATGCCGGCGAACGATCTCGGCGGCTATTTTGACTTTGGCACGGTCTCAAGCACGGCGATCCAGAGTGTGGAGGTGGCACGCGGTCCGGTCAGCGTGATCTATGGAGCGGATGCGGCTGCGAGCGGATTGAGTTTTGAGACGCCGCGTGGCCTGACGGCGCATCCACTGCTGGAGTACTCCGGGGATGGCGGCAACTTCGGCACCTATCGCAATGAGGTCAAGCTGAGCGGAACGCATTCGGCGCTGGATTACTTTCTTGCCTTCTCGCGATTCGATACATCAAACGGTGTGCCGGTGGACAAGTACCACGATGGTACTTCTGCGGCGAACATCGGCTACAGCCTGGGCGCAACGCAGATGCGATTCACGCTGCGCTACAGCGTAAGCGCAACAGGCGTCCCGGGTTCGGTCGCATTTTATGGTCTCTCCGAGAACCAGAAGCAGGCTGACCAGGACCTGTACTCGACGGGAGTCATTGAAAACCGCACTCCGGGAGACTGGCATAACCTGGTGCGATTCGGCATCTCGCGCAAGCGTGAACAGGATACGCAGTTTGGCCAGGTCGGCACGCCGGTCACGGCATTCGGTTTTACAACCTACTATGGCAATCCGGTAACGATCACGGGCGCCAACGGCACTTCGACCAGCGGGCAGGCAGCGATCTATGGCGTCGGCAACTCGAATGCAGTCAATGATAAGAACGAGCTTGCGTATCAGACAGACTTCAGGTTCACGCCGCATCAGGCGATGTATGGCAGCTTTCGCTACGACAATGAGACGGGCGTATACCGGAACCCTGCAGACGCGCTGAATGAACTGGTCTATCGCACGAACTTTGAGTACACGCTGCAATATGAAGGCGACTTCTATTCGCGCCTCTTTGTTTCGCTCGGCGGCGGCGTGGTGAAGAACCACGTCTTCGGCGTGAAGTTCGTGCCGCAGATCGGTCTGGCATACTATCCGGTCCGTCCGGGCGCAGGGCTCTTTCATGGAACGAAGGTGCGGTTCAACTTCACCAAGGGCGTCGAAGAAGTGACCACTGCGGAAGAGCTGGATTCGCTGCGCAATGTACTGGCCGCGAATCCGCCAGCTCCGCCTGCGCCACCCACGCCGCTCAATACCATCCCGCCCATCAATGCGGAGACGACACGCGCTTATGAAGGCGGTGTCGATCAGAGCATCTGGAGCCAGAAGCTGATGCTCAAGGCAACGTTCTTCCACAATGAGTATGGCAATCAGATAGAGGACATCAGCCCGAATGCGCTTGGGGTCAACTATGGACTGTCGGCGGCGCAGGTGCAGGCACTCAACAACAGCTTCTCCTATGCGTATGTGAATACGGCGGCGTACCGCGCTCTGGGAGCGGAGGTGTCGCTGGAGTGGGAACCGCTCCCGAACTTCTTTCTCCGCGGCGGATACACCTATCTGGATACTGTGACGCAAAAGAGCTTTGAGGATGACGCTCTGTTTCCCGAGACCAACCCGGCCTATCCCAATACTCCCATCGGCGGAGTCAACCCGCTGGTGGGGGCGAGGCAGTTCCGGCGTCCACCGCATGCCGGGTACATCGCGCTACAGTACTCGCACAGGCGATGGTCACAGGCCGAGAAGATCTCCATGGCAAGCCGGGCGGATGATTCGACCTATCTTGAATATGCCGATATGAGCGGGGGCAACTCGCTTCTGCTGCCGAACCGCAACCTGGATTCGGGATACGTGAAGATCGATATGGACGATATCTATCAGGTGAGCCGGCGGTTCAGCGTCTTTCTCCAGATGGATAACCTGCTGGGGCAGAAGCAGATTGGGCCGATCGGGTATACGTCTCTGCCATTCACCTTCCGGGCCGGGGTGAAGGTGGATTTCGGCGGGAACCGGTAGTTGCCGGGAGGCCAGTAGCTTCAGGGTAATGGCGCGGCTGCTCCTATGGGGCCGCGCCTGCACTTTTTGGGGCCGGCTGGGCAGCAATTTATGAGAAATACGCTGATTCTGCGGCCCTCTATGCTATTCTTTGAGAGACACTTAGACAGTGGATTGAAGAGAATTAACCTGAACTGGAGTACCGCACGACCGTGCTAGCACCTGCTAAAAAAACCGACATTATTACGAAGTTCCGCACCCACGACTCTGACACCGGCAGCCCCGAGGTCCAGATCGCGATCCTGAGCGAGCGCATCGGCGAACTGACCGAGCACTTCAAGACGCACAAGAAGGACCACGGCTCCCGCCGCGGTCTGCTGATGCTGGTGAGCAAGCGCCGCCGCCTGCTCGATTACCTGAAGAAGAACGACTCCGACCGCTATCGCGAAGTCATCGGCAAGCTGGGCATCCGCAAGTAGGATCGCCGGTTTGCAGCGAAAGCTTCGTGTCCGCGCAGACGGTTCTGCCGCGGCGAGTTGAGGACGATCCCGACGATGCGCAGAGCATCCCATTTCGCGACAACTTCACTGCCGACAGGGCCTGCCATGATGCAGGCCCTGCCGCAGTGTCAGGCTACCCGATGATCGCCGTAGCGGTGATGGGCACGATCGCGCTTTGTGCCGGCGGCCATGCCGTGATAACCCCAGCGTCTCCTTCGGGCGAACGAGCGATCGTACGCATACGCGGCGGCATAAAAGATCTCCGGGCCGACGCCCGCAGCGCCGCGCTCGCCTACGCCGCGGCCCCACAAGTTCCCAT
>Ga0206820_1117_pt1 | contig 13985 bp, 7 predicted proteins | sample Alteio_BWOrgCont_84_FD_152857 | JGI IMG/M metagenome (GOLD analysis project Ga0206820, IMG submission 152857) | Enriched cells from forest soil in Barre Woods Harvard Forest LTER site, Petersham, Massachusetts, United States -... | ecosystem: Environmental > Terrestrial > Soil > Temperate forest > O...
CCATTACTTGAAACAGAGCTTCCATCATTCTCATTATCCGTTCCATAATACGTAGCCCAGACCCGGGCGCTGGTGATAGCATTAAACTGTAAAACAAACACGTCCGCCCCTTTACCGGCATTTCCCAAGGTATCCTGGTAATAGCCACAGACAGGTTTCAGAGTTGGAAAATCAGAAGATTGTGTTTGTCCGCAAACCCATACGTTTGCTCCGTCGCTTTGGATGGAATAACCTTCATCATAACTGCTTCCTCCGTAACAAGTAGCCCATATTCTGCTCTCGGTACTTGCTTCAAATTGCAAAACGAAAACGTCATTACCTATAGGAGCAGGCTGATTATAGGCTCCCCCGAAGGCCTTCGTAGGGAAATCCGGCGAACTTGTAAATCCGGTCAGCCATACACTTTTCCCATCACTGCTAATAGAATTGCCGGAATCGTCCTTGCTACCTCCATAGTAGGTGGCCCAGATCCGTGCACTTGTAGCGCAACTAAACTGCAAAATGAAAGCGTTGTTAGTGAATAACCCTGGTCCAAGTGCAGCTTGATAATAAGCTGTGCCCCCAGGATTCTGCGTAGGGAAATTCGGTGAATCTGTATTCCCTGTAACCCAAACATTCTTCCCGTCACTATTGATGGACAAACCATTAGTGCCCTTGCTTCCACCATAATACGTGGCCCATATTCTGGCGCCGGTAGCACAGCTGAACTGTAAAATAAAAGCATTACTATTAGTGCCACCAGCTCCATTATTTATCGCTTGCATAAATGCTCCGCCCGGAAATAAAGTTGGGAAATCCGTTGAATGAGCAGTACCTGTTACCCATACATTTACCCCATCGCTGCTAATAGAACTTCCCCCGTCACTATTAAAAGGGGCCGTTCCACTTCCTCCGTAGTATGTGGCCCAGATCCGCACACCCGAGGTGTTGAACTGCAAAATGAAGGCATTTTCGCGGGTCCCTCCAAGCGTTGCCTGCTTGAATGCTCCAGCGGGGAATAGGGTTGGAAAATTGGTTGATCCTGTTTCTCCCGTCACCCATACATTTGTGCCATCACTATTGATAGAACCAACGCCATCACCTCCGTTTCCTCCATAATAGGTAGACCAGATAAGTTTTCCACAGGTATTGAATTGAAAGATAACTATTAAAAAGGTCCCTGTTAGGTTTCCCTGAATATAAGCCCCACCTGGATTTATTGTTGGATAACCCACTGCCGTTGTTTCTCCTGCCACCCAAACGCTCTTGCTGTCTGAACTAAGTGAATTGACTTCCATGTCACCGATTGCTTTACCAAAGCTTGCCCAGATAAGTGAGGGATCTATGACAAGTGTATCCAACCTGTTATAGTTGTCAATGGCAAATCCAATCTCATTATTTTGTAACCTGTAACGGGTCTTTATTCTTTGCTTCTTATCCAGCCCATAGCTTACCGGAGTCCCTTCCACTATATCACCCATAGGGGTAGCTATTTTTATTGAACCGTCATTTTGCAGGGTAGGCTTGTCTGTCCATTTGTACCGCAGCTTTATCAGCGAAGGATCAGCTCCCGGATGAACAATAAAATCGTATTTAAAACCACCTACGCTTCCCCAATCCTTATTTCTAATTCCCAATTCCTGAATCCCAATTCCTGAATCCTGATTTTTTCGATACAATACCCAATCAATCCCCGGATAGATATCTCTAACTGTAATTCTTTCATAACTGTGTACATTCATCACTCCATCCGGACATTGAGGAAGGTAATAGTCTGTCCTGTCTTCACTTTCATATTCCTTCACAACATTTTCGCTTCGAATATCCGCCCCAACTAATTCCATATCCGCACGGCAATAATGTATTGTCGTGCTCTCATTTTCATGTATACCGGGTCTCAATAAATTAGTTGAACTATTTAAACCCGGCAGGATGTTCTTATCCATTTTTGTAAATACATAGCTCAAACCCCAGCTAGTAATATACAAATCCACCCCGGCTCCGCTTGCTTTGAATAACAGGTCATTTACAACCTTGCCTTGCAAATCTGCCATTTGGCCCTTATTTTCCGTAAAATGCAATCCTTCCTGACTTTGAATCCAGCCTTCAACCTTTGATTTCTGTATGGCATCCATAGCAAAGGCGGGAGCAGCAAAAAACAAGACGCAGATTAATCCCCGATAAGCGAAATCACGAATTTGCATAGATAATAACCAGCTAATTGTATCAGAAAGATAATCAGAAAACTACATATGATCAATAAATCATATCTAATTCAGTCTGAAATCTCCATCCGGATCAACTTATATCAATCTTAACTGATTGCCGCAGAAATGTACTATGAACCTCTTACTGCACGACAAGTCGTTTACTGATAACCTGGTCAGGCGTAGCGATCTGCATAAGGTAGATTCCATGACTAACGCCGGCAATGTTTATATTCAAGCTGGCATCATTTTGATCTGGAGATATGATCTGGGTAAATGCTTCCCGGCCCAATAAGTCGGAAATTTTAAGAAGCGTATAACCATTCCCTGACAGTTTCACCGTCATTTGTCCATTACTTGGATTAGGGAAAACGGAAACCATTGCGTTAGCTTCGGTTAATGCACTTATTCCTGTAGTGATCCCATTGGAAATACGATTACCATTATTGACACCGAAAGTATAGTAATTATAGGTACTATCAGCAACGAGTTGTCGACCAAACATATTTATAAAACTTTTCCATACATAACTCAGGTTGTTATTATGTATGTCGAAGGTATAACTCTGATCCTGAGCATTCTCCCAGTCATTCCCAGTCCATTTTTGAGTTAAATTATCGATCATATTATTGTGCGAATCATACGTGTATAAGTTTTGTGCTTGATTCAGCCATGCGCTACCCGTCCAGTATTGAAATAAATTAATTGTCTTTTTATGACTGGGACTATAGCTATAAAGGCTTTGACCGTCATTCAGCCATGCCGTACCAGTCCAGTATTGAAATAAACTAATGGTTGTGTCATTTTGAGCATTGTAGGTATTTAAGTATTGAGAAGAATTTACCCAGGAATTACCTGACGTAATCTGGTACAGAGCGATGGTGTTTTTATTACTTGCATTATAGGTATAAAGGTATTGAGAAGCGTTTTTCCAGGCAGAATTTCTCCAATTTTGATTCACATCACTTACTACATAATTATTCGCATTGTAAGTATAAACATTCTGCATACTATTAACCCATTGGCTATTTACCCAATCCTGTATTATATAATTTGTACAATGATTACTGGCATCATACGTAAAAGCATATTTAACGCCATTCTTCCAGGTGCCATAACTCCAACTTTGATAAGTATTGCTGGTCATTGTAGTACCATCCATTTCATAAGTATAAATATTCTGTGAAAAATTAACCCATGCAGAACCTGTCCAACTTTGAACTATCTCACTTGTAATTCTATTACTTGAATTATAAGTATAAAGGTATTGAGAGTTAGTAACCCATCCATTGCCGCTACCGTTTTGATATACTTCATCCGTAAGATCACTATTAGCATTATAAGAATAGTGAAATTGCTCTAAATTTTCCCACTCTGTACCACTCCAAATTTGCCTCGCCTCATTCGTCAAGTTATGATTTGAATCATAGGTCAGGTTTATTTCCCTGTTTTTGTTATTCCATTGGTGATTAAGTGTATCCAATGACCAGGTATAACTACTGTCCAATATATTAACCGGAGGATCCTGGATAATTATCATACTCAATCTTGCATTTGCTGAGGATTGGGAATTAAGAGATGCTTGGTTAATCTTATTATAAACAGGGCCGGCATGTTTGATGCCGGGCAAATCCAGGTGACTGGATCTATTTGGAGCTCCCATTTTATGTTTAAGCGCGGGTAAACCAGCAGGCTTAATTTGAGCCAAGCTCATAGTTATTAAAGAAATAAAAGTCAATGATGTTAAAAGTAATCTTGTTGTTTTCATCTATATCTATTTAAATTGTTTTTATTTGTCAGATTTCTTGTTTTTATTCCTATTCCCTTCAGTTTGCTGTCGCCCAAATGTGCCAATTACAATCAGATACGATAAAATTAGACATTCGGTTTCCTGTTGTCAATTAAATATATACCCAAACATTAATGTTCTAATTATAATATATATTGTCTCACTAATAAGCTAAATGTTTGCCTTTACGACAACAAATACCATTTTGCTTTTTTAACATTAAACTTCTGATGTATAAATACCGCATAGGCCTAAAACCGAAAAGCAAGAGGAAAGCTGGTGAGCGTGTGGTTATAATGAAAAAGAGTCAACCAACCGGTTGACTCTTCAATTTTATTCCCCTTTTGAATTTAGGGGGAAGACCCTAATCAAGCAAAAGAGTGCTGGTGGATACACTGCCATTGTTGGTATAAAAAACAGCCTTATACACACCCTTCGGCATTGCAGAAAGATTAAACCTTGTCGTATAACCCGAAGGTCTCACAGCGTATGTCAATTGGCCAAGCATATTGTAAATTTCAACATTTTGAATAGTACCTGTACCTGTCCAGGAAACGTTAAACTCTCCGGTAGAAGGATTAGGATATACCACTATGTGATTGGCCTCTTCATAATTCGTTACGCCCAGGGTATTTCCTGCATACTCAATGGCTCCTATTGATCGCTTGGTGCCGAAATTACTCCCATTGTAATCCATCGCCGGACTGGAAACTGAATATCCTTTAGCTATTGCAGGACTTCCGGATTTTAATGAAAAATCCATACTCGTGGTATCATTAAATTGAGGATCCCCTATAATCGAACCGGAAACAACAGCTCCTGAAACGACGGGAGAGACAAAATCTTCGTTCCAGTTAATGGAAGATGGATCTGCCCCCTTATAACTATGAAACAAATTGTTATAAAAAAATTCTGTGGAATAATAATCCGTAGTCTTTTGACCGGTGAAGTTCATGTAAATCCCAAACGAAGTATAGGTGGTAAATATGTTATTGTAGACGTGGTTATTCTTTACATAAATCGGATTTTGGCTTTCGTTCAGTGTCCGAAGAGCAAATCCATCAATTTTGAAGCAGGTATTATTATAAACTTCCGTGTTCCAGCAAGAACCAAGTCTTATGCTTGTATAACCTCCTATAAATATATTGGAGAAAACGTAACAGCTATCCGCTTCAAAACTTGTGGCAGCATTATAAGCCGGACAAAAATAGGGTGTGCCCGTATCTCCGCCGATATCCAATCCACTGCCCCCGCAATTTATAAACAGGTTTGCCTCATACGTTATATAGATACTACCTCCTTTGCAATGCGAGCCGTCTGTTCCTTCGGTCAAAGTTCCTATGTTTTCAAACCTGCAATTTTTCACCAATCCGTTTTTGTCAGCATTCAGTCCAATCCCATCTGTTATATTGGTGCCGTTTTCAAACAGGCAGTTGAGAACCTGAAAATTATTCGTATTATCGATCTTAAGCATATCCCCCGTGGATACGGTATAGCCCGTATTATTCAGATCCGTGAACTTACAGTTTTGAACGATGATATCATGAATGGAAGTATAACAGGCAGGAGCTCCGCTAAAAAATAATAAATGAACTGCAGTTGATCCGGAAGACGTTTTTCGGATAGAATTATTCCCATAAAAATTCAATCCTGTAATTTTTAAGTAAGCAACATTCGTAACCGTATATTCATTTTGTATGGATACGGAGTCATTCTTATAAGGACGAATCGTGATCCATTGGCTAGAAGTACCGATCAAACCGGTCATCCCAAGGTTATCCGTATAAACACCGGCATGCACATAAACCGTATCCCCCGCTTTAATCACACCTGCGGTACAGGCGGCAGAAATAGTATTATACGTAAACCCCGATCCGATGCCTACCTGGATCCCGGTACTTTTACCCAAAATTGCGATGGAAATAAACGTTAGAATAAGTAGTGCCTTTTTCATGTTTTGGATTTTTTTAAATACGTTAATTTAATTTTTAATGTTCCTTTAATTTAGAATAAAAATTTCAGAATTGCAATTAATAAAGCAGCGATTTCCCCGAAGGATGGACAAAAACCTCATTTCAGCTCAAAAAAATAATTTAAAATACTTATCTATTTAGTCTACATAATTGATATATTTTATATATTTGTACCCGTCGCATGAAAACAAGAATACTAAATACCTTCCTCCTCTCGGCAAAATTCTCCGTCTCCGGAGACTGGATGCACGGCTGTTGCTGTTGTAAATACTAGTCCCGTCAAATCCGGATCCCTGGTTTGATGAACACAAAAAGAAAAAAATTAAACTCAAACCAATATCCCGAATGAATACCGATACTAAAATTAAAATTGGACTGTTTGGCTTCGGAGTCGTTGGACACGGACTTTACGACATACTCAGCAAAAGCAAAGGGTTCCAGGCAGAGATTATAAAAATTGCTGTTAAAGACAAAACCAAGAAACGCAGTTTGTCCGAACACTTTTTCACTTTTGACAAAAACGAATTGCTGAATAACCCTGAGATCAATCTCATTGTAGAACTGATCGATGATGCCGACGAAGCTTACCAGATTGTAAGTGCGGCTTTAAAAAACGGAAAAAGTGTAGTAACGGCGAATAAGAAAATGCTGGCCGAACACCTGGAAGAATTAGTGTACCTGCAACAAAAACACCAGGTTTCCCTGTTATACGAAGCTTCCTCCTGCGGAAGCATTCCCATTATCCGCAATCTGGAGGAATATTATGACAACGAACTGTTGAATTCCGTCAGCGGAATATTTAACGGATCGTCCAATTATATACTCAGTAAAATATTTAACGAAAAACTGAGCTACGGGATAGCCTTAAAGCAGGCACAGGAACTGGGCTTTGCAGAAAGTGATGCTACCCTGGATGTAGGGGGGTACGACCCAAAGTTCAAACTCATCATCATTGCAGCCCATAGTTTCGGCCTGTTCATTAAGCCCCAGAACGTTTTAAACATAGGAATTCAAAATCTTTCGGACTTTGATGTTCAATACGCAAAACAAAAAGGCTACAAGATCAAGCTCATCGCGGTTGCAAAAAAAACAAACGGAAAAAGCATCAGCCTGTTCGTAACTCCTCAATTTGTAAAGCCCAGGGAACATCTTTTCAATGTAGAAAACGAATACAATGCAGTAACGGTGGAAGCTGGGTTTTCAGATACTCAGTTTTTTCTTGGAAAAGGTGCCGGAGGCCACCCTACGGGAATGGCGGTACTCTCCGATATTTCTGCCATGAGACACAATTATAAATACGAATACAAAAGGCATTTGAAGCAAGAAGACCTCCATTACACGACAGATATTGAACTGGAAGTATACCTACGTTTTACAGACGAAAGCATTTTATCAAAACTGGAGTTCAGTTCCATTTCTGAATATTTTTCAGGCACAACTAACAATTACGTAACTGGCATTATCTCTTTGAAAAACCTGTTAAAAAACAAAACGCTTTTGGAAACGGAAAAAGCATTTCTTGTACGCCTTTAGTAAACGCAAAGACATGAAGAGCATGAAGAGCAAGACCGAATTAAAAACCGACATCACCATCATCTTTGCAGGAGATTCGGGTGACGGCATACAATTAACGGGAGCCCAGTTCACCAACACCGCTGCTCTGCTGGGTAATGATATTAGCACCTTCCCTAACTTTCCGGCAGAAATAAGAGCTCCCCAGGGCAGCCTGGCAGGGGTTTCGGGTTTTCAGCTGCGCTTTGGCAGCATTGAAATTTTTACCCCCGGAGATTCGGCAGATGTACTGGTTGTTATGAATGCGGCTGCATTAAAAGCTAACCTCCCTCAATTAAAGAAGGGGGGGACTATTCTTGCCGATGCAGAAGGTTTTGATCTGAAGAATCTTAAACTTGCCAAATACCCGGAAGGTATTAATCCGCTAAAAGACGGCTCCCTCGATCAATTCAAATTATACGAACTGAACATCAGCAAACTGACACGCAATGCCCTGGAGGGCTCCGGCTTGGGAACGAAGGAGATCGACCGGTCAAAAAATATGTTCGTACTCGGCTTTATCTATTGGCTTTACACGCGGGACATAGAAAACTCGCTGGAGTATATAAAAGAAAAATTCAAAACCAGCCCTGCTCTGATCGAAGCTAACAGTAAAGTATTAAAGGCTGGTTATTATTTTGGGGAAACCAGCGAAAGTATTTTTTCACGGGTAGAGGTAAAAGCCGCAAAGCTCGAAAAAGGTACGTACCGAAATATCACCGGGAACCAGGCCAGCGCACTGGGATTACTGGCCTCCGCACACAAATCAGGATTAAAATTATTTTATTCGGGCTACCCCATTACGCCTGCTTCCGATATTTTGCACGAACTTGCCAAAAACAAAAATTTCGGAGTCAAAACCTTTCAGGCTGAAGACGAGATTGCAGCCATCAGTGCAGCCATCGGAGCCTCCTTTGGCGGATCCCTCGGAGTTACGGCATCTTCAGGTCCCGGCATAGCCCTCAAAGCAGAAGCCATAGGACTGGCCCTGATGCTGGAAATACCCCTCTTGATCATCAATGTACAACGTGGCGGCCCCTCTACCGGGCTCCCAACCAAAACAGAACAATCGGATCTTTTACAAGCGATACATGGTCGGAATGGGGAAGCTCCCGTAGCCGTTATAGCGGCTTCGGGCCCTGCAGATAGCTTCGATACCATTGTAGAAGCTGTAAGAATAGCCATCGAGCACATGACTCCTGTATTTTTTCTGTCGGATGGATATATCGCCAACGGTTCTGAACCCTGGAAATTTCCAACAATTGAAGAAGTAGCAGAAATCAAAACCTCGTTCGCCAGACAAAGATCGAGTGAGGATCCAAAATTTCTTCCTTATAAACGAAATGAAAAACTTGTTCGGGAATGGGCGATACCGGGCACTGCCGGTCTCGAGCACCGGGTAGGCGGCTTGGAAAAAGAGAACGAAACGGGTAATATCTCCTATGATCCCGACAATCACGAACTCATGGTAAAACTCCGGGAAGAAAAAATCGCTTCCATTGCCAGCTACATTCCTTTGCAAAAGATAGACAGCGGTGCCAATTCCGGAAATTTGTTAATCCTGGGTTGGGGTTCTACTTATGGGGCCATCAAAACAGCTACCTTAAAAGCGATTGGGCAAGGTTACAAAGTTTCCCATGCCCATATCCGCTACCTCAATCCCCTACCCCTTAATTTAGGGGACTTACTGATACGGTTCGACCAGGTATTGATCCCGGAGCTCAACAATGGTCAGCTTATTAAATTAATCCGGGAAAAATACCTGATACCCGCCATTGGGTTGAATAAAATAAAGGGACTGCCTTTTACGACAGAAGAGATTTATACGAAAATCAAACAGCTTTCTACACAGAGATCAGAAAAACAGGTTTCAATTCAGGGATGATAGACAAAAAAGAAATGGAAAAGACATTCACATCCAAAGAACTCCTAACCGACCAGGAAATACGCTGGTGCCCGGGCTGCGGAGACTATTCCATATTAAAACAAGTACAAACGGTATTACCCGAACTTGGATTAAAACGGGAAAACATTGTTTTTATTTCCGGCATAGGTTGTTCATCGCGCTTTCCTTATTATATGGAAACCTTCGGAATGCATAGCATTCACGGGAGAGCAACCGCCATTGCGAGCGGGCTAAAAGCAAGCCGTCCTGAATTGAGTGTCTGGATAGTTACCGGAGACGGAGATGCATTGTCCATCGGGGGAAATCACTTCATTCACCTGTTAAGAAGAAATTTTGATGTCAATATTCTACTCTTCAATAACGAGATCTATGGATTAACAAAAGGACAATATTCACCAACTTCTCCTAAAGGACAAATCAGTAAATCAACTCCTGTCGGCTCCATTGATCACCCATTCAATCCGCTTGCACTGAGCATTGGAGCCGGAGCTACCTTTATTGCAAGGGCTATGGACCGGGACCCCATTCAACTCCGGGAATTATTAAAAAGGACGCATCAGCACAAAGGAACATCCCTGCTGGAGATCTATCAGAATTGTAACGTCTTTAATGATGGCGCATTCGAAGTCTATACCGAAAAGGCAACAAAAAAAGAAGAAACCCTCTTTTTACATCAGGGAGCGCCCCTCCTTTTCGGGAGTGGCCATGACAAGGGAATTTGGCTGGATGGATTAAAACCCAGGATTGTTCATCTAAACGATCGTTCTGCAGATGAACTCTGGATACACGACGAAAAAGACAAAACCAAGGCTGGCCTCCTGGTCAATTTCTTCGATGATCCTTCCAGCATAAACCATTTCCCCCGTCCATTCGGGGTATTTTACGAGGAAGAAAAAGAAACGTATGAAGATGCACTTAATCAACAACTGGAAGAAGCCATAAAACTTAAAAAAGCTGATATCAACGAACTGCTCCGGGGCAGAAACACCTGGGAAATAAATTAACCGACAAAACAAGAAGACATGCAAAGTTTCCGGACAGAATTAGAAAATCCCATCGTAGAAAAAGACATCATTGATCTCGAAAAAAAGATCCGTCAGTTTCGCGAAGGAAGTCTGAATGAAGAAAAATTCAGAAGCCTTCGCTTGGCAAGGGGAGTATACGGACAACGCCAGCAAGGGGTACAAATGGTTCGCATCAAACTGCCCTATGGTAAGATGAGCGTAAAACAACTTTTAAGAATCTCCGATATTTCCGACGAATACGCCACAGGTAACCTGCACCTGACTACCCGTCAGGATATACAGATCCATTATGTAAGTCTCGAAAAAACTCCGGAGCTATGGGCCAAACTGGAACAGGATAATATAACCTTACGCGAAGCCTGTGGAAACACTGTAAGGAACATAACAGCTTCTTCCGCAGCAGGTATTGACCCGGCAGAGCCTTTTGATGTAAGCCCTTATGCACAAACCATGTTTGAATATTTCCTGCGCAATCCGGTTTGCCAGGATATGGGCAGAAAAATAAAAATCGCCTTTTCATCTTCTGAAAAAGATAGCGCACTCACCTATATGCATGATTTAGGCTTCATTCCTAAACTAAAAAAAGAAGAAGGCAAAGAAATCAGAGGATTTAAAGTCCTATTGGGTGGAGGCTTGGGAGCCCAGCCATTTCTGGCGAAAACAGTTCATGAATTTTTGCAGGAAGACCTTATCATCCCTTATACGGAAGCCGTGTTAAGGGTATTCGACCGCCATGGAGAAAGGACAAGCAGGCACAAAGCGCGAATGAAATTCCTGATCAATAAAATAGGTCTGGAAGAATTTATTCGCCTGGTAAACGAAGAACACAAAGCCTTAAAAACAAAATCATACCCGGTAAATTACACAACTTACCCTGCAATTCAACGGCCATCCCTACCGGATGAAGCATCAGCCGTTCCGGATAAAACTCAGACTCCACTGGAAAACCAGGCCCTTTATAAGGCCTGGCTGAATACAAACGCCTTTGAACAAAAGCAACTGGGTTATTACGGAGTATACATCAAAGTACTTACCGGAGATATTAAAACACCCATAGCCCGAAAACTTGCCGCCATTGTAAAAAAATACGCCGCGGACGATATTCGCATTACGATCAATCAGGGTTTGCTGTTAAAATTTGTTCCAAAAAATTCTTTACAAACCCTTTTTGCCGAACTACAGAACATCGGACTTGCCGAACCAGGTTTCGACAGCACAGCAGACATAACTACCTGTCCCGGAACAGATACTTGTAACCTAGGCATATCCAACAGCACGGGTATCGCGGCTCTTTTCGAAAAAGTAATCAAGGAGGAATACCCGGACCTTATCTACAATTCCGACGTGAAAATAAAAATCAGCGGTTGCATGAACGGATGTGGGCAGCATAGCATTGCCAATATCGGCTTTCACGGAAGTTCCCTGAAATCAGGAGTCAATGTATTACCCGCTTTACAAGTTTTAATCGGAGGAGGAACAACCGGTAATGGAGAAGGCCGGGTCGCAGACAAGGTACTAAAGGTCCCCAGCAAAAGGGGACCGCAGGTATTACGCGCACTACTGGATGATTATGAAAACAAAGCCCAGGAAGGAGAATACTTCAATAACTATTATGACCGCCAGGGAGAAAAATATTTTTACACCTTGTTAAAACCCTTAACTGACCTTAACACCTTAACCGACGATGATTTTGTAGACTGGGGACACGAAGTAAAATACAACACCGCGATTGGAGTCGGAGAATGTGCCGGCGTAATGATCGATCTGGTGGCAACCCTATTGTACGAAGCAGAAGAAAAATTCGGATGGGCCAAAGACACCTTGACTGAAAATCAATACTCGGACAGCATCTATCACAGTTACAGCGTATTTGTAAGTACCGCCAAGGCCCTGCTGTTGGACAAACAAATTAACTGCAATACCCAGCATGGCATCATCAACGATTTCGACAAGCACTATGTGTTAACCGGGGTATTTAATTTCGTTCCCGATTTCAAAACGGCGGTCCTTGAGATAAACAAAAATGAACCCTCAAAAGAGTTTGCACTCAAGTACCTTGCGGAAGCGGAGCAATTCCTGCAACAATCAAAAACATACAGAGACAATCAACTAATTGGTTTAACTACAAACAACTCTAAAAATGATTAACGAATTAATGTTTTCTCCGTTCATTTCTTTTTATGCCAAAAAGAAACGAACCAAAGAAAAGGGCACCACGATTGCCAACCTAAAGTCTTCGCTTGTCGCACATACTCACACCTCTATGCCGCGAAACTTCAGGTTCACACCAATCGTGGACTTCTCCCCGCTAATAGATTCTGGCCTACAGAAAAAAAGTGAGAATAAAAATGTTTAATAAATTAAAAATATACAACCATGAACCCTACTCCAAAATTAACACTGATCGGCGCAGGCCCGGGTGACCCGGAACTCATCACCCTGAAAGGCATGAATGCCCTGGCCAAAGCCAAAGTCCTACTTTACGATGCATTGGTTAATCCTAAACTGCTCGAATTCTCTCCTCCGGGAATTCCGAAAATTTATGTAGGCAAGCGCAGGGCCCAGCATACCTATACCCAGGATCAGATCAACAGTCTGATCGTCGACCTGGCATTCACGCATGGAAATGTGGTGCGTTTAAAAGGTGGAGACCCTTTTGTGTTTGGCAGAGGCCAGGAAGAACTCCAGTATGCCGCTCAGTTCAATATTGAAACCGAATACATCCCAGGAATCTCCAGTTCCATAAGCGTGCCCGGGCTTCAGGGAATTCCGCTTACGCACAGAGGTACCAGCGAAAGTTTTTGGGTGATCACCGGAACTACTTCCGCGGGAGAACTTTCCCAGGACGTTTACAAAGCTGTTGAAAGCGATGCCACGGTGGTCATTCTGATGGGTGTTTCCAGGCTGGCAGAAATCGTCGAACTATACCGGAAAAATAATAAATCCGAAACGCCGGTAGCTTTGATCCAGAACGGCTCCTTGCCAAATGAGAAAATAGCATTGGGTACGATCAATACCATTGAGATCATTGCGGAAGACAAACAAATTCAGGCACCGGCAGTTATTGTGATCGGAGAAGTTGTCCGGCTGCACCCTCAATTTCACACTCAAGCAGGCAAAAGCAACAACCTCTTCCCTGTCTTTATCAAGCTGGAAAAATTCCAGGTACTCATTGTAGGAGGAGGACCCATTGCATTGGAAAAAATTACAGCCGTTCTGAGCAACAGCCCTGGTACTAGGGTTGCACTTATAGCAGAAAATATCTTACCTGAAATTACTACCCTTGCTCAAAAATTTCCGAACGTTCAAATTCAACAAAAAAAATTCCAGGAAAGCGACCTCGAAGGAAAAGACTTTATCATCTCCGCTGCGAATGATAAAAAATTGAGCGAAGAAATCACGTATATGGCCAAAGCCCGGAAGATCCTTATCAATGTCGCCGACACTCCTGATCTCTGCGACTTTTACCTCTCTTCCATCGTAAAAAAAGGCGATCTGAAAATCGCCATTTCCACCAATGGAAAATCACCCACGATGGCCAAAAGAGTAAAGGAA
>Ga0206820_1118_pt1 | contig 13812 bp, 14 predicted proteins | sample Alteio_BWOrgCont_84_FD_152857 | JGI IMG/M metagenome (GOLD analysis project Ga0206820, IMG submission 152857) | Enriched cells from forest soil in Barre Woods Harvard Forest LTER site, Petersham, Massachusetts, United States -... | ecosystem: Environmental > Terrestrial > Soil > Temperate forest >...
TTCTTGGTATTGACTTGCCTCTTTTCCAGCTGACTCAGGGGCTGTGCCCTTATTTGGCGCACAAGAAGATAAGCACAAAATCAAGCTAGTCAAAGTAAGCAGTAAACGAGGGGCCATAGGATGTAAAAAATCTAATAAATCATATCACGCGGGTCAAATGTAAACTCAATTTCTTTCCAGCTCGGGTAAAGGTCTTTCGGCAATCCTTGTAACGGGCTGCATTTTTGCACTGCACGAAGGGCATTATCTACAAAGGCGCGGTAAAAATCGGGCATGCCCCGATCATCTCCCCCTTTATTGTGGATGCCTAATACCGTGCCATCTTCATCGAAATGGATGTGCAATATGACAAACATGCCGCCGACATCTTTGCCCCCGCTATCGACTCTCCAGCATTGTGCAATCTGGCTGCGGATGGCATCTTGGTAGCTGACCGAGAGTTCTTGATCGGGATCGAAGTTTTGTGCATTTTTGGCCTTAGGTTTCTCATCCTCAGGCTCTGTGGGCTTATCCTGCTCTTCTGCATCTGATTTAGACTTCGCAGCCGCTTCTAAAGATTTAAGCAGAGAATCATATTCGCTTAAATCTTTGGCCTTGGATTGTTCCTCGGTTTCCTTGGGCTTAGGGCGATGCTGTGGCTTGGCTTTAGGAGGGGCGGGAGGCTTGGGCTTCTCGTCTTCTGCCTTTACTTCCTTGGGTTTTTCTGGTTCTGGGGGTGGAGGTGTGGGGCCGGTTTTTCTTTAGCAGTCTGTTGTGTTTTTTGGTCTGCCGCTGCGGGTTTTGCCTCGGCTTCTTTAGGTTTTTCTGCAGTGAACTTAGGTTGCAGGTTGGTTTTTTTGGTAATGGGGACCAATTCTACTGACACAACATATTCTTCCATGGGTTTTTTCCACCAATGCGGTAGGCCATAGAGCGCAAGCACAGCCATCAGGCAGTGTAGAATGAGCGAATATGCCAAACCCTGATTGGACCCACGCTGACTGCTCTCCGCTAGGCGGCGCAATGTCACACGGTAGGTGGGTATTGGGTTGCGCGGTTGCGTGTACCTCATGCTATTCCTCGTACTTCAAGCTCCTGCGTCGTTGCTCGGTCGCTCATGTGCTCTAGCACACTTCGCTCCTCGCGCCTAGCAGGATCTTGAAGTACGAGGAATCTATATTTAGGTGTTGATTTAGCGTCGTCCCCCAACGTCAATCTCCGTGACTAGCGCTACTTTCATAAAACCCGCTTGATTAATAGCTGCCATCACATGAATTATTTTACCATAATCTACGTTTTTGTCACCCCGTACAAAAATACGGGTGTCAAACTTCTCATGGCTGATGGCGCGAAGCTTGGGTGTAAGCTCTGCAAGCGTGGTAGGGGATTCTTGGATATAAATCTGCCCTTGGCGGTCAATCGTCACCGATAATGGCTCATCCTGGCCGGTTGCGGGTGCGGTGGCAGTGCTGGGTAAATCGATATTGACCCCAGAGACAAGCATCGGTGAGGTGACCATAAAAATGACCAGCAGCACGAGCATCACATCCACCAGGGGTGTCACGTTAATCTCGCTTACGAGTCTAGGGCGCCGTCTTCCAGTGCGACGCGGACTGTCAAAAGCGACCCCCGCCATAATTAACGCCCCTCATCCAATTCGCGTGATAGCAATGCCCCTAATTCGCTGGCAAAATCTTCGATACGTCCCACCATATGACCCATGCGAGCGCTGAGAAGGTTGTATGCAACCATGGCAGGAATCGCGGCAAATAAGCCAATCGCAGTGGCGAGTAAGGCTTCTGCAATACCAGGGGCCACGACGACCAGGGTAGTGTTTTTAGAAGCAGCGATGGACTGGAAGCTAGACATAATGCCCCATACGGTGCCAAATAGACCAATAAATGTGGCAGAAGAGCCCACTGTAGCAAGAACACCTAGGTTTTTTTCCAGCTTCTCGACCTCACGATTGACAGCTACGGCCATCGCTTGAGCCAGACGCTCACGCATGCCTGCACGCAGGCTTTGATCTTGCGATTGTACTTTGTTCGCGATGAAACGTCGCCATTCTTCCATGGCGACCACGAATACCACCGCCATGGGGTTATCGGCGCGGTCTCTGAGACGGTCATATAGCTGATCCAGCAACTGCCCAGACCAGAATTTTTTCTCAAAACGTTCTAATTTGGTTTTGGTTTGGCGATAATAGAAGGATTTATCAAAAATGATCGACCAGCACCATAAGGATGCCAAGAGCAAGATGGCCATCACCCCTTTTACCACCATATCCGCATCGGTAATCAAGGATAATAAAGAGATATCTGCGTGTACCATGGTGGTGATCGCGTGGCTCGGTGTGGTCACTTCACTCATAAAAACCTCATAGATAGGAGCTAATCTTAACGTTGTACTATAGCGGTCTTTGTAACAGAGCGCAAGAAAAGAGACGATCTCCGCGATGCTAAAGAGCCGATCTTGTGTTGATAGTACACAAAGCCGTAGACGAAATCGGGAAGATTGTATATGATGAATGAGCTGATGGATATGAGTAGGGCAATTTAAAAACCCACATTGTCATTGCGAAGGAACCGCGAGCGAAGCGTAGCGGGACTGCGGCAATCTATACCTGCAGCATGTGAGATCTTGCGTGTGGTCCCATAGATTGCCGCGCTTCGCTCGCAATGACGGTTCTCTCTAAGAGAGATTTTTATAGAATGAGGTGCTTCCTATGTCGAATTTTGCTGATCGCTTCAAAAAATCCCAAGATGCGAAGATGGTATATTTAATTCGTGGTATCGATCAGGGAAAGCCTGCGTGGTATTATGTGCGCGTGAATAGTAAAGTAGTGTTACCATTATTTTTGCGGGATATTGACTCTGGGCGGCCTGACCTCACCAAATATTCTGTGATCCTCGAATGTGGCTGGGGAGAAGATCCACCAGAGGATGTGCGTAAGCGTTATGAAAATGTCACGTAATGCTCTTCAGGAAGCATTCCGCAGGTGATTCCATCATCCACGTAAATTGCATGATAAGCTGGGTTGTAATTCTCTATCTGTATTCTGCCTGGTTCAGGCTGGCGCAGAATGATCGTGGTTGGCTGAAAGGCCTCTAACACCAAATGATGTGTTTGATTGGGCGCTCCATAGAAGGTTGCAGGCGCATGCGCCGGAAAGAGTACATGTGCTACAGGCGTACCGTGACCCCATAAAAACCAATTATCCCCCACAAAATTCCAATGCCCCACTCCTGCCATCGCGTCCACTATTACGGGTTTATGACCTAGATAGTCTTGTAAATCCAGAGTGCTGTCATGACACGAAAATAGCGTAAAAATTGCATGAGGTGAAATGGGAAATCCAAATAACGAAGGACTGCGCTCACCATCCAGATGAAATACAATAGGCGTTGTCTCGCAACGTGGCGTATGCAGATGCTGTATGGCTCTTAAATCAAGTGGCATCATAGTAATAGGATAACGTATTTCTCCGGCAACGATGCAGTCCTCAGTTCTTCTCAATGGTATCATATGAGGCGACCCACCGGTCACTAAGGTGGTAGAGCATAAGGAAAACGGGGATTCCGCTAAGGAAAAATCGGTGGCTAACAACATCGCTGATACGTCATCATCGATATTTCTTTCCTGCGTATAATCCAGAAAAAACAAGCTATCCGTAGGATGATCCAGGAATAAATGATGGATTAAATGATACAAATCTACAAAAGATTTGGCCTCTATGTCTCCCAGAGTCAGATGGAGGGTCTCCATGGATGGCATGAGAGGAGAGCTGCTAAATCCGCCGCCTGCTAGATCCACATATAATTTTTGATGCGATTGCCAAAAAGTGATATCATCTCCTACTCCAAAACGCAGGAAGCTTTCATTGTCAATGCTATAAGATGCAACGCACCATTCTTTTTGCCCTTCTATCAGGGAGGGAGGTAGCGTTTCTGCAGAGGTAATGCAATTGTTGAGATCTGTTTCTACTGTAGTATAGCCTAGGCTACTTAAATGCACCTGATGTGTTCCATCCTTAACTTCCTCGAAATCTATTGCTACAAAGCGTGTATAATGATGCAAAAATGCCCGCATTAAATCTGCGATTTGCGGTGGGAGTGGCTCTGGTTCCTCTTGTGGGTTGCGAAGCGTATGGGTAAGAGTTTCAAAATCAGGAAATATTTGGTGTATGGTACCTAGATCTTCAAAATCTTCTAGCAGTTGTGGCAATATCTCGCGCGAGATGCCGCATGCTGTCAACAGCTCCGGATACACAAATAAGGAATCTGCCAGAGCTTTTTCTATATCCCCCCATATTTCAAAATAGCGCCATTTTAACCAGGAGTCGAAGGTGCCTTGACGGCTCACTTGATCACTCTCCGAGCCCGCTCTAGACGTCACTGCTGGAAAGAAATTGGCTTGTTTAAGCCACTCTAAGAACATTGCCTGTGGCAAAAAAGGCCGTTTATCTTCGCCATGGATGGCATAGCGGAGAGTCACTGGCATCGCTGCTGCTGAGTTCCAGCCATCATAGCGAAGCAAGAAATCGACGGCTAAATCGCCGCTCGTATAAGGATTTGGAGGGGCCGGCACGCTGGTTTTAAGTTGTTCGAGGAAAAACATGGTGCAAGCCTATAGATGAACATCACACTCTGTTCCTGGCATACAAGGCATGTCGAGGGGTTCATGGGTGGTCGTATCGGTATAGCTAGGCGCTGTCGTTTCCACAGCGGGGTTTCCCGTCGTCATCAACATACTCAGACAAGCGCCGCCTATGCTGCCAGCCACTACTTTGAGCACTTCCCAGCGTACATCACTTTGTAGCAATTGCGGTGCTGTGCCTACAAGAGCGATCACGGTGTCGCCCCCAAGCCCTGCCCAAGCTTTTGGGAGATAGCCTTGCTCGAAGGCTTGTGTTTGGGTATAAATTTTCTCATTCAATTGAGTAGCAGTGCTGATATAACCTATCGTATATGCAGTAGAGGCAATCACAGCGCCTGGTACACCACCTACCATAAAGCCCACGCCTCCTACGACCATGGCGGTACTTTTTCCATAGATGGCAGTAGCGATCAGAGAGAATGTAATGGCACTTGGGATGCCGCCTATCAAAAATCCTACCCCGCCCGCGATCGCCGTGATACTTCCCCATGTTAGGAGTGTTGTAGTTCCAGAGTATGCTGCTTCAGCAAAAGGAATATCGCTCCAGTGCGACGCGTAATAGAGCAGGTGATCTGCGGTGTCCATGGTAGTTTTATCAGAAGCCATGTACACTCCCCCCATCACGGTTGGTATCACGAGGAGAGGAGTGAATGATTGTGTGAATATTGTTGCCGTGGTTGCAGCAGTGATGGTGTACTCCACAAGCATTTGATTGGCATCGTTCCAGTTTTTGAGGATGGGAAGGTGATCCATGGCAGTCGCTGCAACCTTACCGATGGTGGGGGCCATGATCAGCGTGAAGGTAGGGAGGACGAGCCCTTTTAATTGACCTGAGGCGCCATTGGCAATCAGAGCGCCATAGAATGCACCATGTGCGACTGCCGTGTTGACATCATAATGTTGCTTCAAATCCTGCCAGAAGTACGTTGCCGTATAGAGAGCACCTGCACGTGACGCCATGGTCCACATGCCGTTTGCGATATTCTGCGCACCCGGGGAAGTCACAGCAGCGTGTATGGCGCCTGCATCTGTTCCTATCCAATGGGTGATGACACCGCCTATATGGTGTATCCCATCAAAAACGCCCTCTGCAACAAAGGGTGTTGCAGCTAGGCCTTGTGCCATCTGGGCAGTAGGTTCATAGAATGCGCGCAGGCCGGTGGTGCCGATATTGACTACATCGCTCCATAAGCTCTGTGAGGACATGACTCCCATGGGTACAGAAACTGCTCCCATGACAATGAGCATTTCGTGATGGCCATCGAGTACGGTATCGAGCGTTGCGCCTAAAAGCACGCCCTTGAGTGCAGCTACGCCCACGGCACTGAAGGTAGCAGCAGGGGCAGTGGCGATTGCAAGACCGCCGATCAGACGGGCTTCCCAGCTATCTAAGAAAGCTGCGGTGACCGTGTCGGCTTTGTGGTGCGTGAGGTAGTTGGCGCCTTCTCGAGCTCCCACTAAAGGTGTAGAAGCCATCATCGAAGCCATTTTGATGGGTAGGGGTGTATTTTTTTGCAATCCCATGGAAACCAGCCATTGCACACCTTTTTCTGGCAGCTCTAGTACATAGGTTAAAGGGGAATGCCTCAAGCTGAAGGCATATTGTATAAGTGTATCTGCCGCAACAACAGCCGTATTGGTCAGTGCGACTTTGATGTGAAATGAAATGGGCATGATGGATCCTAGTGTATTTATTAAAATAAATTAATATATTTTTATAAATTTGTCAATTTAAAAAAATGAGATAATCCCATCCCTTTCATTGATAGATGTAAACTATTATATAAAACAGACATTTTGTGCGATCAATGAGTTTTTTGATTCCTATCCGCCTTTTTCTTGATAATCACGCGCAGGAGGTGCATAATTCTGCCCTATGCAACATGATTCTCTACCTTCTCTCACACATACCGCTGCGCCATGGTCCGCCCATTGGGGCGAGCTACGCAACCGTTTACTCTGGTGTATTGCGGTGTATTTGGTTTGTTTTGGGTTGAGTTTGTATGGTGCGGAATATATTTATCGGTTTTTGACTGCGCCCCTATTACAGGCATTTCACCTCTCGCATCAAACCCATGCACAGTTGATTTATACAAGCCTTACGGAAGCATTTAGTACATACATACGCTTGGCACTTTATGTGGCGTGGGGGCTGGGGTTGCCATTCTTCTTGTTTCAGCTTTACCGGTTTGTGGCGCCGGGGCTGTATCCCCACGAACGTGGTAAAATTCTCCCCTATCTGATTGCAGGGCCGGTATTATTTATATGTGGATGTTGGCTCTGCTATACCCATATTTTCCCCCTTGCCTGGCAGTTTTTCTTGAGTTTTGAGATCTCGGCGACTCCTGGTGCGATGCCGATCAGTTTGATGCCGAAGATGAGTGAGTATCTGTCATTGGTTGTCCAATGTATGATTGCTTTTGGGCTAGCATTTCAGCTGCCTGTGGTGGTTGTGATGTTAGGGCATTTGGGTATTCTTTCTGCACAAACCCTTGTCAAGAAGCGCAAATATGCCATTATTCTTATTTTTGCCATTGCGGCTGTGATTACGCCTCCCGATGCGCTCAGTCAGATCGGGCTTGCTGTGCCCATGATGGTGCTGTATGAAGGTGCCATTGTGGGCGTAAAGTTGCTGGAAAAAAAGAGGAGACAAAAACATGCATGATATACAGTGGATTCGGAACCATCCCGAAGCGTTTGATCAAGCGTTGGAAAAGCGAGGGTTGCCAAAGGAAGCAGAGGCCATATTACGCTTAGATGAAGAGCATCGGCATCGCATTACCGAGCTACAGCAGCTCCAGAAAGAACGGAATCAGCTTGCCAAACAAATGGGCGCGATGGCGGATAAGCAGAGTGCAGAATTTACAGCGATTCGTGAGCGAGGAACCGAGATAAAGCAAGCCATCGCAGCGCTAGAAGAATGGGTAGAAAAAGAAGGACCTCTCTTGCAAGAACGCCTCACTTCTTTGCCGAACATCCTGCGTGAAGATGTGCCGCTAGGTAAAGATGAGACGGGGAATGTGGAGGTGCGTCAGTGGAAAAGCGGGCGTCCTGAGACGCTATTCCGGAAACAGCATTTTGAACTAGGTGAAGCGCTCGGTATGATGGATTTTGCCCAAACGGCAAAGATATCGGGTGCTCGGTTTGTCACATTAACCGGGCATTTGGCACGGCTAGAGCGGGCGCTAGCGCAGTTCATGCTCGATATTCATACCACAGAATTTGGCTATACCGAAGTGGTGCCACCTTATTTAGTACGGGATTCGGCGATGTTTGCCATTGGACAATTGCCGAAATTTGCCGAAGATTCTTTCCAAACCACGGATGGATTTCGCCTCATCCCTACGTCAGAAGTATCCCTTACCTGCATGGCCTATGATTGTATCGTGGAAGGGAAAGAGCTGCCATTGCGTTATACCGCTTATTCTCCCTGTTTCCGCAGAGAAGCAGGAAGCGCGGGTCGTGATACACGTGGGATGATCCGTCAGCATCAATTTTCGAAGGTAGAGTTGGTGAGTATTGTCCGGCCTGAGGAAGGTGTTCAGGAGCATGAGCGCATGACCAAAGCCGCAGAAACCATCCTACAGCGCTTAGATCTTACCTATCGCGTGATGCTGTTATGCAGTGGTGATACGGGTTTTCCCTCCCAAAAAACATATGATCTAGAAGTATGGCTTCCTGGACAGCAAACCTATCGGGAAATCTCTAGCTGCTCTTACTGTGGCGATTTTGTTGGCCGCCGTATGAATGGCCGTTTCCGTGATCAGGCAGATCAGCCTACCCAATTCGTCCACACCCTTAATGGTTCCGGCTTAGCGATCGGCCGTACTGTAGTAGCAATTCTAGAGAATTATCAGCAAGAAGATGGTAGCATTACCGTGCCAGAAGCATTACGGCCCTATATGGGAGGGCTAGAGGTGATAGATGGAAAATAGCAAGTTAGCGATTTTTAAAGGCAAGTCCATTCGTAAAGTAATTCATCAAGATGAGTGGTGGTTCTCTGTAGTGGATGTGGTGGAGGTATTGGTAGAAAGCTCTGTCGCCAAACGCTATTGGTCCGATCTGAAGCGAAATCTGTCTGAAACCGAGGGATTTGTTGAAGTGTACGAAAAAATCGTACGGTTGAAATTGGAAGCGCCGGATGGAAAACTAAGAGAGACCGACTGCGCCAACACCGAAACTCTATTCCGCATCATCCAATCTATTCCTTCCCCTAAAGCGGAGCCATTTAAACGCTGGCTAGCGAAAGTGGGATATGAGCGAGTGCAGGAGATTGAGGATCCAGAGCTTGGGTCTAAGCGTACACGAGCACTTTACAAAGCAAAAGGCTATACAGATGCATGGATAGAAAAACGTATGCGGGGTATTGCTATTCGTGAAGAGCTAACAGAGGAATGGGCCAATAGAGGTATTGAGGAGAGCCGAGATTATAACATTTTAACGGCAGAAATCTCACGTGCTACATTTGGTATGACGCCTACGGAATATAAAAACCTCAAAGGTTTGCAGCGGGAGAATTTACGGGATCATATGACGGATTTAGAGCTCATTTTTACGATGCTTGGAGAGGCTTCTACTACCGAAATTGCCAAAAACCGCGATGCGCAAGGGTTTGAAGAGAATAAAAAAGCTGCTATTGCTGGAGGAAAAATTGCAGGTGATGCAAGAAAGCAATTGGAAGAAAGAAGCGGTAAAAATGTGGTGACGTCTCAAAACCACCTCTCTAAAAAAATATTGGAACCCCTATGACATACTCACTCATTCGCATAGAACAGGCCTGGATTCAGGGGGATGTGGAGAAGCGTGATGCATTGCTGGCGGAAGAAGGGCTAACGCTCCAGGCATTTGAGGTAGCTCTGGAGGCGCAGAAAGTGCAGGCGTGGGAGCGGCTGAATCAATGCCGCAAAACCTTAGGAAGCTCTTTGATAGAGCGGATTCGGGTATTAACGGAGCATTTTTTAGGGACGCCGTATGGGTTGGTCATTGATATACTGACCCCATGGCATCATCCTGATATTGCACAAAATCAGTGTGTACGCGTGGATTGCTTTGATTGCGTCACCTTCGTAGAAATGGTATTAGCGCTAGCATCCTATACTGGAGAAGAGCCTTTACCGAGTGCTGCATTCTATGCGCATTTATATCGGTGGATGTTTATACCCAACACTGCCCCGGATAGTTTTACCCGCCATCGCTTTATTGATGGCACATGGCTGCACGATAATGCGACATGGCTCACCGATTGCACGCGTCATCTACCTTTTGCCATAGAGGAACAATCCCATGTATTGGGTAAGGGTGGCGTGATTGCCAAACAATTAGAAAATTTCTCAGAGGCGGGGCGTGACGCAGCCTATTTTCCAACGGCTTTGCGTGAGGCCATGTTAAAAGATGCCAAGGTCTATCCTGCGATGGAGATCGTTACACCTTATATCCCTCTCAAGACGTGCATAGAAGAATATAGTGCGCTTGAGCATTATCTTCGCAGTCAACCCGAGGCAGTGTATGTGCTCACAGTGATTTCCGATGCGCCTCATCTCCCGCGTTTGGTAGGTAGTGCGTATCATGTGACGCATCTTGGATTTTTACTGATAGAGCCTCAGGGTTTGCGCTTGCGTCATGCCACCTCTATTGCTCCTCATGCCGTCGTCGATATTGCCCTAATCGATTATGCAACATTACGCTATCAGCAAATAGTAACGCAGGGGTTTAGTGAAAAAGCAGGGAAAGTGAAGGGTTTTGGATTATATCGGATTCGTATGTAAGCCCTTTAAATATGAGAAATAGTGCTCTTTTTCCCTTTGCGCTGTTTTCTTTCTGTCAATGTTCCGTGTTCTAATACCAATACACGCTCAGCATGATCGAGTACCGCACGGCGGTGGCTAACGATCACCAAGGTTCTATCTGCGAAATGAGCGAATAATCGCTCAAGCACCCTATTTTCTACTTTCTCGTCTAGCGAGCTGGTAGGCTCATCTAACAGCATGATGGGGCAATCTTGTATGGCTGCACGTAAAATGGCAATCAGTTGACGTTGGCCCCCTGAGAGCCGAATCCCTTGCTCGCCTACGAGGGTATGATACCCATCTTTCAGTTGAACAATCATCTCGTGTATGCCTAAGGCTTTGGCAATGGCAGTAATTTCTTTTTCGCTTTTTTTAGGTGCCGCGTAGCGAATATTTTCCATGATAGTCAGATGCATTAAAATAGGATTTTGCGGCACCAGCGCAAGGGTCTGGCGTAACTCGGATTCTTGCATCAGGGTAATATCACGTCCCTCCAGATAAATAGAGCCTTTTTCAGGGTGGTGTAACCCTGCGATGAGCTTGAGCAAGGTCGTTTTTCCGCTTCCTGAAGGGCCTATGATGACCAGTTTTTCACGCTGTTTGATAGTAAGATGTAAGTCCGAGAACATGGGGGTGCCATCTTCATGGGAAAAATAGATATGGTCTAAAGCGATTGCTTCCTCACCAGGGGATTTGGCTTTGCCGGGGAACAGCACAATGTTATCGGCCATCATCGCTTCTTCTGTAGGGGATAAGGCATCCAGTGCTTGCGTGCATGCACCTACCACTTCGCTTAAATCCCCGATATTTTGTGTAATTTGCCAAATATAACGTGCAATAGTAGAAGAAAGAGAAATGACAAACACAATATCGCCTACGGTCAATTGACCTCGATCGCGTAACATCATGAGTACGACAGCAACCGCGGAAATCATCAAGGTGAGTGACAGGCCTTGAAAATAGCGTACTTTTAGCAAAAACCATAAAACGGCTTGATCTTTTTGGCGTGTATCATCTAACAAGTGATCGAGAGACCCATGTTTTTGCTCGGAAGTAGCGGTAAGCTTAATGGATAAGATATTCACGAGTTGGTCGATGATGCGCCCAAACATACGGCTGCGACTTTGGGCAAATAAATGCACATATTGGTTGGTTTTATGCATACAAAAGATGCTAATACCCAGCATGACTACACCCCATACGAGGAGAATCAGGCTAAATAAAGGATGTACTAAGCTCATGCTAGCGATGGCGACGATAATAATACAGGCTTTTTGGACTAATTCGTGGAGTGTAATCTCAATGACACGGGTGAGAGAACGGGCCATGTCTGCAATTTTGTTACTGATATTACCAGCCAGCTGTGTGACGAAATAGCTATAGCGATAGCTTTCGATATGCCGGTACATATCGGCTACAACTTGTTCTCGTATGTAAGGCAAGCTCTGTATAATCATATAATCATAGATGCGCCATAAGATGTTGGTGATCTCAAAGCACAATATAAAGAGGAAAACGGGCCCGCCAAAATAACTGAGCCAGCTTTTGGGTGCAGCAGCAGTGGCATCGGCGACATGATCCACTAAGATTTTCATGATGTAATTATTGGCACTTGGATAAAAACCCAACAGCATCACCATCAGCAGCGCGACCGACAGCGACCATTTTTGCAACAACACATAATGCCAGAGAAACTGGGAAAGTGAGCGCGGAGGGGTGGGAGTTGGTGGTGTCATTCCTGAGGTCCCCAAATTTAAACCCAGATTATGATAATCCATGATAGAAGGTTTATTTAGGAATAGCATAAAATTGATTTATTTTCAATATCGCAGTCCGTATTTTACTATTGCTTTTTCTTCTGTTTTCTGGCAATAATCACCTTTCTTTGAATAGTAGGATTAATATGAAGCCAGATATCCATCCAAAAGTCCGTGAAGTCACTGTCAAATTCCCAGGCAATCACGGCACTTTCCAAACGACTTCCACCTATGCGGGAGATACCATTCACCAAGATGTGTATTATGAAAACCACCCTGCGTGGCTCTTAGCAAGAACGGGGAATGAGTTCAGCGGTAAGCAGCAGACTACAGGTAAGAAAGTAGAGCGCTTTAAGGATAAATTTGGTGGGTTTGGAAGCTTTTTGGGCAAAGCGCCTGCAGCGGATGCAGGTAGCGAAAACTAGGGTTCCTTAGGCCTGTGTTCTCTCATACGCTGCTGCTTTCAAGCTTGCAATGCGTTGCTCGGTCGCTCATGTGCCCAAAGCACACTTCGCTCCTCACGCCTGTTGCAAACTTGAAATCATTTGCGTATCAGGGCCTTTCTGCACGCATGATGTCTCTTGCGCAGGCGGAAATCTAGGCCTAATGCGCGTCTGCGCGTATATATACCCAAGAAACATGAAGTTCCCGTTTTTTTGGGTATAGCTGCACTGCATTTTATTTTGTCAATCCCGAACTTGTTTCGGGATATCCAGGGTAATTTAAAAGTCTGGTTTTCGTCATGGCGACCGCGAGCATAGCGTGGCGGGCGGCAATCTAGACAAACATTTTTTTGCATAGCAAAGTCAACAACTTGACTCCCTGCGGGAGAAATAATAGATAGGGGATTGCCGCGCCCTATGGGCTTCTAATGACAAACGCGGCGTCATTGCGAGTACCCCACCAGCTTTAAAGGGCTGGATTTTTTAGTGATGACCGGGCGAGAGATTTTTAGTATGTTGTGCGTGGAATGCGGTACAAGGCCGGTTCGACAATGGTGCCTTAGGAGCCCGTTTGCGAGTATGGTCGCAGAAAGATGCGAATTTTACATTGGTGGAGCTTCACGCTACCCCGCTTAGAAGATTGCTCATTTCACTCTTCCTGCTCACCGCATTCCACTACTACTAACGCAGTGGAGCTATAATACTATGCCATCACCAACACGTAAACCCAAAAAATTAGCCTTAGCACAAATTAATCGCTTCTCCGCAGGTGTCGATATCGGTGCACGCTCGCATTTCATCGCCGTCTCTCCCACCCTCTCCGATACACCCGTCCGCGAATTCGGCACTTTCACTCGCGATCTCAAAGATGCCGCCGCTTGGCTTAAAAGTCTCGGCATCAAAACCGTCGCCATGGAGTCTACTGGCGTCTATTGGATCCCTTTCTATGATATTCTCGAGCAAGAAGACCTTGAAGTCCGTCTCGTCCATGCTCAGCATATCAAATATGTCCCAGGCCGCAAAAGCATAAGGATAGGGTACTAAGATCACTTACCCAAAGAGCCAAATCCCTAGGCTTACAACTCGTCCCTATTTTAAACCTGGAGGACGATACCACAAATACATTGCAACCAACAGGATAATTGGTCATTAGAAGCCCGAAGGGCGGGGCAATCCATCTTTCGGCACGCG
>Ga0206820_1119_pt2 | contig 13689 bp, 11 predicted proteins | sample Alteio_BWOrgCont_84_FD_152857 | JGI IMG/M metagenome (GOLD analysis project Ga0206820, IMG submission 152857) | Enriched cells from forest soil in Barre Woods Harvard Forest LTER site, Petersham, Massachusetts, United States -... | ecosystem: Environmental > Terrestrial > Soil > Temperate forest >...
ACAAACAAATAATAGACTATGTTAACAGTGTCATAGGTAAAAAAGTCGGAAGGGGAGAATGTTGGGACCTGGCGAACGAAGCCTTAAAAAAAGCGAATGCCAAATGGGACGGAAATTACACGTATGGAAAACTTGTAAATCCCCTTAAAGACACCATTTATCCAGGAGATCTGATTCAGTTCGAAAATGTTTTGCTAAGCTATCAGAAAGACGGCAAGCAATTCAGAGAACAAATGGCGCACCATACCGCGATTGTATATAAAGTGGAGGCAACCGGGGTATTTCAGATCGCTCATCAGAATACAGGCCAGCATGGGCGCAAAGTAGGAATCAGCGAGCTGAATTTAGCAGACATGACAAAGGGAAAAGCCAGGTTTTATATGCCTGAATCGAACTAGCCTATCTTGAGAATTCTGATCATACAAACAGCTTTTATTGGTGATGTTGTTCTTGCCAGCCCGGTGATTGAACAACTCTGGGATACTTATCGTGGCGCCAGGATTGATTTTTTACTCAGGGCCGGAAATGAGGGACTGCTGGAGAATCACCCAAAACTGAATGAGCTACTTACCTGGAATAAAAAGAAAAATAAATTTTTAAATCTTTTAAAAATCATACGAAAGGTACGTAAGAATAAATATGACCTGGTTATAAACATTCACCGGTTTGCCAGTTCAGGAATCATTACACTATTTTCTGGGGCCGATCAAAAAAGAGGTTTTGACAAAAACCCTTTTTCATTCTGTTATACAACAAGAATAAAACATGAGATCAATAACAAACATGAAGTTGAACGTAACCTGGAATTAATCAGTGACCTTACGAAGGGAAACTTTACCCGTCCTCAACTTTATCCTTCTGTTAATGATTTTGCCTCCGTTGGGCGTTTTAAAACAAAACCATATATCTGCATAGCGCCTACATCCGTTTGGTTCAGCAAACAGTTTCCCAAAGAAAAATGGCAAGAGTATATCAATTCTGTTAACAATAAAGTCATTTACTTATTGGGTGCTTTGTCAGACCACGAAATTTGCGAGTGGATAAAAAACAACTCTTCTTATAAAGAAGTCGTCAATCTTTCCGGGAAATTAAGCCTTTTAGAATCGGCTGCTTTGATGAAAGACGCGGAGATGAATTATGTAAATGATTCAGCCCCATTGCACATCGCTTCTGCCATGAACGCTCCGGTGACGGCCATATTCTGTTCCACCACGCCTGCTTTTGGGTTTGGTCCTTTGTCAGACAGATCAAGAATAATTGAAACAAACGAAAAACTCAACTGCAAACCCTGTGGTTTGCATGGATATGCAGCATGCCCGCAGGGACATTTTAAATGCGCTTTAACAATCGCCGTCACGAATCTTTAAAATACCCATGGAAGCCGATATTCAAAAAGGAGTTGAAATACTGCGCGCAGGAGGTGTTCTCCTCTACCCCACTGATACCATCTGGGGGCTGGGATGCGATGCCAGCAATGAATCCGCCGTATCCCGGATAGCAGTGATAAAAAAACGAACTCCTGCCAAAAGTTTTATTGTTCTGCTTGCAGATGCAGAACAACTTATCCATTATGTAAAAGACGTTCCCCCGCTTGCATGGGATTTGATTGAAAATTCGGAAAAACCATTGAGCATCGTTTACGAGGGAGGCATGGGACTAGCGCCAGGAGTTATCTCCCCAGATGGCTCGGTTGCGATTCGAATCACGAAAGACGAATTTTGCAAAAAACTAATTAGAAAATTCGGAAAACCCGTTGTTTCCACATCCGCCAATATAAGTTCGGAAGAAGCCCCCGCTTTATTTCAGGAAATCAAAGAAGAACTAAAAAAACAAGTTGACTATGTGGTACGCTGGAAACAAAATGATACGAGGAAAAGCCAGTCTTCAACGATCATACGACTGGCTGTAAATGGGGAATTTAAAATTATCAGGCCATAAATTAACTTCTCCTCAATTACTTACTTCTTTCGCGTTCCCCTAACTCAGCAATTTCTTCACCAGGTCCGCTGCTTCTTGCAATTCTACAGCCGAAAAAACCTTTAACCCGGAATCAGCTATCAGCTTTTTCGCTTCAATGGCATTTGTACCTTGCAAACGAACAATGATAGGAATCTGAATATTTCCGATGTTTTTATAGGCATCCACGATTCCTTGTGCCACCCGATCACAGCGAACAATTCCACCAAAAATATTGACCAGAATTGCCTTCACATGCACATCTTTCAGAATAATACGAAAAGCTTTTTCGACCCGCTCAGCATTCGCGGTTCCACCGACATCTAAAAAGTTAGCCGGCTCTCCACCCGACAGTTTAATAATATCCATGGTTGCCATGGCGAGACCAGCTCCATTTACCATACAGCCTACATTACCATCTAACTTAACATAATTAAGTCCGGATTTTCCAGCTTCTACTTCGGTAGCATCCTCTTCCAGCTCATCCCGCATTTCCAAATAATCCGGATGCCGGAACAATCCGTTATTATCCAGACTGACCTTTGCATCCACTGCAATTATTTTATTATCCGATGTTTTCAATACAGGGTTGATCTCAAACAAACTGGAATCAGTCTGCTCATAAGCCCTGTAAAGATTGGCAATAAATTTTGTCATTTCTTTGAAAGCCTGACCTTCCAGACCTAAGTTGAAGGCGATCTTACGACATTGAAAACCTTGTAAACCTACCTTTGGATCAACCTCTTCCTTCTGAATTTTTTCCGGAGTTTTATCAGCAACTTCCTCAATGTCCATTCCACCCTCCTGAGAGTATACTATAGTGTTATGACCCTTATTCCTGTCCAGCAGAACACTCATATAATATTCCTTGGTTTTGCTCTCACCGGGATAATACACATCTTCTGCGATCAATAATTTATGTACGATCTTACCCTGCGGCCCTGTCTGCCGGGAAACCAGATTCATCCCGAGCATGGCAGATGCCTTTTCTTTAACCTCTTCCAATGATTTAGCGATTTTAACGCCTCCTGCCTTTCCTCTTCCCCCTGCATGAACCTGAGCTTTTATAACCCAGATAGCAGTTCCTGTTTGTTGCTGCAACCTTTTTGCCGCCTCCACCGCTTGTTCTGCGGTTTCGGCAAGAATAGCCTCTCCCGTAGCGATACCGAAACTTCTCAACAATTGCTTACCCTGGTACTCGTGAATATTCATGTTTTTTCTTTTTTTAAACGGATCAAATGTAGGAAAAAAATCCCCACTCCTTAATACAAGCCACTCACCAGCTTATCTTTTTTTCTTCACATATCCCAGATAGATGGTAAAACCAACTTCAAAAGCACTTATATTTCCTTTGGAATCTCCGGCCCCATAGCCCTTGTACTGATTAAGAGCGATATCATCCGGATTAAATTGGTGATTGATATACAAATAACTGATCGTAAAACCCAGTCCCATCTGATCCTCTACAACAAAATGAATGCCGCCCGAAACTTGCACATAGGCTGCACTAAACAAGGGCTCAATGGGAACCTTCGTTACATACTGCACATCTGTAAATTTCGAAAAATTCTGACCCACCGAAATCGCAGAAGATAAAAAACCCTTGGGTGCAAAATAATAATCATGACCCAGGTTAAGTCCTATAAAATTCATCTGACACAAAGTATTAATGTAATTGGTGGTATTAACACCGGCACCACTCACAAGGGTATATTGAGGCACCTGATACAATGAATTTCCTCCGCAAATACCTACATAAAAATTCTGAAACAAATGTACATTTTCCGAACCGCTCACGGTGTAAACTCCATTAAACGTATTCATAAAAGCCGCATTACCGAGCGGATGCGGAGCAAGAAGATTAATACGCGTATCCAACAGAAAAGGTGAAGAATAACTGTCTGTTTCCTGTCCTTTTAGTGCAATCGAAAGCAAAAACAGACAAAAACCAAAAAAAAAGCTAATCGTTTTTATGAACATATTGCCAGTTCTATCCCTGGTATAAATTTAGAGATTTTTATGTATCTTGTCTGGCATAAACATTATTATTTATTTAATAATCAACCTGTTAACCTTTTTTAATAGCATTCGGGGCAACTCTGTTCAGAAACTTCGGTCTTTCTTGTATAAAACATAAATTACCAGCCGGTTTGTTTAAGAAACTCCTTCCTTTAAAAAATAGTTTTGTTAGTTGCTTGGTCCTCACCGTATTTGTTTATTGTTCCTGCAAAAAATCCTCTGACCAACCCTCCTGGGATGTAGATGTATTGGCTCCTTTGATAAAATCAAATTTAACAATTAACAACCTGGTTACGGATAGTTTGCTGAAAAGCAATCCGGACAGTTCTGTAAACATTGTTTATACAACCAACCTTATCACTTTTTCGGCAGATACCCTCGCAAAAGTACCGGACACAACTTTGTCGGCTGGATTTCTGGTTAATCCAAACTATCAGGGCGGTGATACCATTTTTAAACAAACCGCTGAAACGGATTTTAAATTGGGGAGCATTCAGCTTAAAAAAGCACTGCTCAAAAGCGAACTTATACAAATCAACATGCAAAATGTTTTTGATTCCACAATCGTCTTCAATTACAAAATACCAGGCGCTACGCTGAATAATAAACCCTTCAACATAACGGATTCTATATTGCCCGATTCAACCTACAATAAGTCTTTTTCATTGGCAGGCTATACACTGGACCTCACCGGATTAAATCATGCCAGTTCAAACGCCTTGGTAACAGCTACCGCTATATTCATTTCGAAAAAAGTAAAAAGCACCTCCGCTTCCAAACCATATATGGTCATTACCAACACAATTTATAACACCCAACCCGCATACATCAGAGGCTATTTAGGACAATCCACTATCAACGTTGGTCCCGAGCAATCCGGGTTTTCCCTTTTCAAAGCAATCAGGTCCGGAACATTAAACTTTCCAAATGTCAATATACAAATCGACCTTGAAAATTCAATCGGTGTAGATGCCGACCTTAAAATCGATAAAATTACTTCCATTAATTCCCAAACAGGTACGGTAGATCTGAGCAGTTCTGCACTGATCAATAAATCCATCAATATCAACCGGGCTACGGAAACCGGAAATCCGGCTTCTCCTGTTAATCCAAGTTCACAACTCATTACGATCAATAGCAGCAATTCCAATATAAGTGCATTCCTGGCCAATATACCGGATAAATTGGCATATACCTTGCAGGTAACCATTAATCCACTTGGAAATATTTCGGGAGACAATGATTTCATCTACTCAGGTCATGGCTTAACAGCCAACATGAATATCAACATTCCGCTTTCTCTTGCAGCTACCAACCTCACCCTGTCCGATACGCTCCTGCTGAACCTGAGCAGCATACAACAGGAACAAAAAGTAAACGGAGGTTTCCTCTACCTGTATGTAACAAATGGAATGCCTTTTAGTGCGGGTATTCAAATTTATACACTGAATAATAAACTGATAAAAACAGATTCACTTTTTATACCTCCTAATAATACAATTCTCGGCGCACCCATAGGAACAAATGGGAAAGTAGCACAAACAGTAGCCACAAAATTAACGATACCAGTTACAAAAGCCAAAATTAACAACCTCCTCAGCGCCACAAAAGCGCTGATCATAGCACGTTTTAATACAAGTAATCAGCCTCATCCGGTGAACATCTATAACTATTACCAATTGGACGTAAAACTTGTAGCCGATTTCAATTATAATCTCTCTGCTCCATAAATGAGAACATTCATTCCAATAGCTTCTCTGCTTTTACTTACCGGATATTTGTCTGCGCAATTGCTGAATAGCCCCTTCCAAGTTAATTATCCAATCGCAAAAACTACATCAAGTCTCAGCTCAGATTACTTTTGCAACTCCAATGCTATCTCCGCCAGTTTTGTAAATGCATTCTACCAGGGTCAATTCATTAACACCGGATTAATAAACAAAGTTTCCGGAAACCTCGCAGCCGAAAACCGAATGGGTGCTGAATTCAATGCAGCCGCATTTTACAGTTACCAACCCGATTCTCTTTCAAAATTTTCCAAATTTGGTTTCTTCTTCAGTATCCAGGACCGCAACCATGCCGACATAAATTTCCCAAAAGACCTTTTCAACCTCCTTTTTTATGGCAACAAATCTTTCGAGGGACAAACAGCTTATTTGAACAACTTCAACCTGCACATCCTGCAATACCAGCAATTTCAGGTCGGAATTACCTGCAAGATCGGACATTCCGGGATAAGTTATGGCATAGGCCTTTCCGCTCTTAACGGGCAGCAATATCAGAACATAACAGCCAGTAAGGCTGAACTCTTTACCTCTACCGGAGGCCAATACATTGATTTAAACTCCAACATAAGCTACCAGCAATCCGACATCAGTCGCAGTAACTTAGGCAGCAATAGCGGAGCCGGTTTTGGAATGGATGCCTACCTGGTTCTGCCGATTTTTATACGGCAGAACCGTTCAGAAAAATTCACAGTAGAACTTCGGGATTTTGGCATGATCGCCTGGAATAAAAGCTCAAGAACTGCAACGGCAGATTCTGCTTATCATTACGATGGTGTAGCCGTCAACAATATCCTCGATCTGAATAATTCCGCCTTTGGGAAAGCCAATTCCGACAGCATTTTGAAAAAAGCCATCAAATTCAATTCGGGCAAAATCACAAGTCCCCTGCCTACCGTCATCCATATCAATTCCCTCTCCACATTCGGGAAATGGCAGCTATCCAAAGGTTTACGGTATATGTTCAATGCAAACTACCGGTTAAATGCGTATCTCACAGCCAATTATTACCTCACCAAAAAATTAATGTTGAGCCTCGGAGCATCCTACGGCGGCTATAGTTTATTCAACGTCAATACAGGTATTGCAGTTGATTTTGGAAAAGGCTGCATACTGCGTCTATACAGTAATAACATAGAAGGATTTATCCTTCCACAAATTGCCCTGGGGCAAAGTGCAAGTATTTCCTTAATGAAAAAATTCTAACGCCCATGAAGATCCGAATACTCCTGACGCTACTCAGCTATTTTGCTTACCTGCATTGCCGAGCGCAACAAGTCACCTTCAAAGAATCACTTGGAGGCAATTTGCCTGATTACGGTTATTCTGTGATACAAGCTTACGACAAAGGATATGTTGCAGCAGGTAGCACGGCAAGTTTCAGTTATGGAAACTCAGATGTATACGTTATAAAAACAGATAGCAACGGTACACTTAAATGGTCGAAACATTTCGGAAGTCCGAATATTGAAGTTGGACGATGCGTAGAAGAACTAAAAGATTCTTCCCTGATTATTGTAGGATTCACAAACAATGTGAACGCAAATGGCTATGATGTATACCTGTTGCACCTGGATAGTCAAGGTGATTCCCTGTGGGCAAAAACATACGGAGGAACAGGCTGGGACTTTGCCTATGCCGTTCATCAGACAATAGATGGAGGCTTTATCATTGCTGGAGGCACCTATAGTTATGGCTCAGGCGGAGAAGATTGCTGGTTAATCAAAACAGACATTAGCGGCGACACCCTTTGGACAAAAACATATGGAGGCGACATGGACGATGAAGCACGGTCCGTTCGGCAGACGAGCGACAGCGGTTTTGTTTTAACAGGAACAACAAAAAGCTTCGGAGACACAAGCGGCGACGTTTATATAGTAAAAACAACTAAAACAGGAGATACACTTTGGACCAGAACCTATGGAAGAAAATTTGAAGAGGATGGGACGGATATCATTGAATGTAAAAACCATGATTTTGCAGTTTGTGGTAGAGCCTATGACGACTCCGGTTTAAAAACAGCGAGCACATACCTTCTTCGCACACAGAATAATGGGCAATACAAGTGGTCCGTTTACTATTATAATGACACGGTTCACTACAGTAGCCTTGAAAGTATTATTGAAATTCCCAATGGCAATTTATTTTCTGCCGGAATTACGGATAAATATGGACAGGGGGCAAAAGATGGCTTCTTACTCATCACAACTGATGTTGGTCAGTTTATTAATGGATACACATATGGCACAGCAGAAGATGATGGATGGTATTCAGTAACACCTACAAAAGATAAAGGATATATTTTCTGTGGATATACAGACTCTACAAATTTAGGGTTTGGCGAACAAAACTTATGTATTCAAAAAACAGACTCTAATGGACTAACACCTTTTATTCCATTTTTGCTATCCACCCATACATTCAAAAGTAATGCGTTGTATGTTAATATATATCCTAATCCTTTTAATACGAACACACACATACTAATTAATTCTGTTGATAAAATTAGCCCTTCCAATTTTAGTTTAAAAACCATGGACATAACCGGACGCAACTGTTCAGCAAATTACAGGATCGTTTCTGCAAACAACAATAGTATCGAACTACAGCTGAACAGAAATGACCTTCAACAAGGGATATACTTTATCCAATTCTATCAGAACAGTCAACAAGTAGGCACCTCAAAGGTGATTATTGAGTAACCAATGAAAGATTATAGCTCTCACTTAAAACTCATATTCTTTTTTATCTTCTTCTTTATAGTAGCTTGTTTCCTGTCCTTCAACAGACACAGTAAGTCAATAATTTACACCTACCACAGTGAAATATTCGCGGATAAAGCCGGATATTATATCTATTTACCTGCATTTTTCATCTATAACTTTCAAGTAGAAAAACTTCCAGAGCATATTGAAGAAAAAACAGGAAATGGATTTAGTATCGACCGAAATAATAATAAAATAGTAACGAAATATACCTATGGAGTAGCTCTTATGCAGGCTCCATTTTTTGTCATGGCCCATCTTTTGGCTAAGCAATTTGGCTATATGGATGACGGATTTTCTTTGATTTACAACAAGACCATTAACATTGCAAGTGTTTTTTACACTACACTGGCCTTTATATTTTTATACTTTTTTTTAATTAGATACATTTCCAACTATATAGCCCTCTTAACATTAATTGGACTATTCTTAGGAACGAATATTTTCTACTATTCCATTTTTGAAACAGGAATGTCCCATATTTATTCTTTTTGTTTATTTTCTGCTTTTCTTTTACTCTCAGAATTAATATTCAGGCCTAATCAAAAGACCTACATAAATATTATTTTCGGAATAGTGGTGGGATTAATTATCGTAGTTCGTCCAATTAACTTGATTTTTTTACCACTTTTTTTCCTGTTTAACCAATCCAATAATTATAGAAATATCAAAAATTTATTTGTGCCAGTATCCATTATCATTTTTTCTGCATTTATAATTGTCATACCACAGTTAATCTATTGGCACTATTTAACCAATAACTTTATTTTGTACTCTTATTATAATGAAAGTTTCGCCAACATTATGTCGCCGAAAATAGTTCATCTTTGGTTTTCGACAAACAACGGCCTGGTAATTTATAACCCTTTGATTATACTTATATTAAGCGGGATTTTCTTTATGAGAGAAGTACACATCAAATTGAGTTTACTTCTCTCAATTTATTTCGTATTTATTTCTTACGTATTTGCTTCCTGGTGGAGTTGGGACTATGGATGTAGTTATGGTAGCCGTCCTTTTGTAGAATATTATTCTTTATTTTCTCTACCATTTGGTTTCTTAATTCAATACGCTACAAAACATAAATTATCGTTTTCTCTTATAAGTTTTCTAATTGTTCTATTTATTGCCTGGAATTTAAAGCTGATTTTTTCATTTGATGGCTGTTGGTACGGTGGAAATTGGGATTGGAAAGCATTTACTCAGTTATTGGTAAGTGAAACAAAATAACAGTTTTCAACACCACCCAGCAACCTCTTTATTTTTTATCCCTGTACGAGCGGGAAGAACTCCTGCCGCTGCTGCCACTACCACCTTTATAAGAGCCTCCACGTGAACCTGAACCATAACGACTCTTACCCTCCCCTCCACTATTACCGCCCGACGACCAACCTCTTCCGCTACTTCTTTCTCCTCCACCTTCTCTGTCACCACTGCTTCTTTTGTAACCACCACCCCCATAACTACTACCAGAGGAAGATTCGCGTTGTGCTCTTGCGGAAAGCTCCATTTTAACCGGACGTCCGTTATGCTCAGCTCCAACCATTTTAGCTACCAATTGATCGTATAATGCTGCCTCTACTTCAATAAAAGAATAGGTATGCCGTACATCTGCTGCAACAACGGGGCCGGGACTAATCTGACTATACGAGTTGATGAATTGTTTTAGTTGCGTGTTATCCAAACCATCCAGCTGGCCCAGGTTAACGAACATACGTTTGGTATTCACGTTCCGTTCTTTTTTCATCTCCGAACCCGTATTCAGGTCAGGAGCATTCTTATAATAATCCAGGAAACGACTAAATTCATCCGACACAAACCGTTTAATGAGCTCTTCCTTGCTCATATCCTTCAACTCTTCCATGATCTTCGGCAGGTATTGCTCAATACCCTTTTCATTAATTTCCGTATCATGTATTTTTTTCACCAGGTGGAACAACTGCTTTTCACATACATCAAAACCCGTGGGCACCTTACTTTCCGTAAATTTCTTTCCAATGATACGTTCCAGCATCCGGATCTTACTAAACTCCTTCATATTGAGAATAACAATGGACTGACCGGATTTACCGGCCCTTGCAGTTCTGCCACTACGGTGAGTATAACTTTCAATTTCATCCGGCAGATTATAGTTAATCACATGCGTAATATCATCCACATCAATTCCCCGTGCCGCGACATCCGTAGCTACCAGCATTTGTATAGTTTTCGCACGAAAACGTTTCATAACAAAATCACGTTGTGCCTGAGACAAGTCACCGTGGAGGGAATCCGCACTGTATCCGTCACGGATGAGAGAATCGGAAACTTCCTGCGTTTCCGCCCGGGTACGGCAGAATACGATCCCGTATACATTCGGATTAAAATCAAGCACACGCTTAAGCGTATTGTAACGATCCCTTGCATGCACCACATAATAAACGTGCTCTATGTTGGCAGCACCCTGATTACGATTACCCACCGTTATTTCATGCGGGTTTTCCATGTACTTTTTGGCAATACGCGATACTTCCGAAGGCATGGTAGCCGAAAACAACCAGACATTTTTTTCTTTGGGCGTATGCGACAAGATACTGTTCAGATCTTCCTGAAACCCCATATTCAGCATTTCATCCGCTTCATCCAGAACCGCCCACTGAACCAGTTTGATATCAACTAACCTTCGGTCAATCATGTCCACCATACGGCCGGGAGTAGCAACAACTATCTGCGACCCCTTACGGATGTCACGAGCCTGACCATCAATACTTGCCCCTCCATAAATAGCTGTAACATTGGCATTAGGAATATATTTGGTGTACGACTTAATATCCTTGGTAATCTGCAAACACAATTCCCGTGTCGGACAAAGTATCAGAGCCTGAACATTTCGTTTAGTAAAGTCAACTAATTGAGTAAGAGGAAGTCCGAAAGCAGCTGTCTTCCCGGTTCCTGTCTGCGCCAGGGCGACAAGATCCTTGCTTTGCTTCAAAATAACAGGGATTGCCTGCTCTTGTATAGGTGTAGGATTTTCAAAACCAAGTTCCGTAATGGCTTTTACAACATTTTCGCTTATTCCCAACGCTTCAAATCGATTCATCTTTAATTATTTAGTGAGGTGCAAAGGTACGAAAAAAATGCCAGGCTATTATCACCAGTACGAATAGCGACTTATGCGAAAAAACAGTAGGTTTGAAAAAAACAAAAATGGCTTATACATCAGAAGTTGCTTATCTGGGCGAACTTCGCACAGAAGCGATACACCTGCAATCGGGTGCTAAAATAGTAACCGATGCACCAAAGGATAATCATGGAAAAGGAGAAGCTTTTTCACCCACCGATTTAGTAGCTACCGGATTGGCATGCTGTATGCTTTCTGTAATGGGGATTGCGTCTATGAAAGAGGGAATAACAAAATTGGATGGAGCAATAGCTAAGGTAACCAAGATCATGTATGCAGAACCAAGAAGAATAGGCGAAATACATATTCTTATTACCATGCCCCCAACCAATTTTACGGAGAAGGAGAAAAAGATTTACGAACACGCAGCAAAAACCTGCCCTGTTGCAAAAAGTTTGCATCCCGATATCAAGCAGGTAATCGAATTTACCTACTTGTAAGATATTTTTCTAAGAACAGGCATTCGGTGACTACAAAAGAAAAGTATAGCATTAAAAAGCTAAGCACCTACCAGGAAATGCTTCCGAATTGGAAACTTATCCCGGAACTCTCACCTCAACTCACATTATCGGAATACTCAATCTTTCGCGTTGGTCTATTTTGAAAGCTGAGACTGTATTTCTTATTTTACATACACAACCTTCTCCTTTTTTTTTATCATTTTTCCTATCGGATTTGAATGTTCCCCGAGTCCATTTTTCTGTAACAATATTTCAACCTCAGCCCTGCTGTCACTATCCACAGCGATCAGTAAACCACCATTCGTTTGCGGATCACATAGGGTGAACAACGAATCTCCTGTAATCCCCTCTGTCTTTTTCTCATATGCATTCCAGTTCCGGTAAGTATTATCAGGAATACACATCTGCGAAATATAAGTCGTTAATCCATCCATCAACAGAACTTTATCATATGCTAATTCAGCTGACAAATCGGAACTCTCTCCCATTTCTGTCAGATGACCTAACAAACCAAAACCAGTAATGTCTGTCATGGCATGGACACCTTTTAGTTTTCCAAACTGGCTTCCTATTTTATTTAAAAGCGTCATTTGCTTTTCTGCGAGTCCTTTGTGCTCCTCTTTTAAGACCCCACGCTTCGTTGCAGTAGAAAATAGTCCAGCTCCGATTCTCTTGGTAAGGTAAAGCCAGTCTCCTTCCCGGGCAGTGGAATTCTGTTTCAGGTTTGCTAACTTAACCATCCCGTTCACCGACAGCCCGAACATAGGTTCTAATGCATCAATGCTATGACCACCTGCTATTGGTATGCCAGCTTCTGCACAAATACTACGGGCGCCTTCCATTACCCTTTGGGCAAGCGCCGTGGGTAATTTGTTAACTGGCCAGCCAAGTATGGCCAGTGCCAGAATGGGTTGTCCACCCATGGCATAAATATCACTGATTGCATTTGCTGCTGCTATTCGGCCAAAATCGAAGGCATCATCAACAATGGGCATAAAAAAATCAGTAGTACTGATCAAAGCCGTATCCTTGTCCAGCAGGTAAACAGCAGCATCGTCCCTGGTACTGTTTCCAACAATCAGTTTATTATTATCCGGACGTTCAATGCTGCTCAGGAGAATCTCCTCCAGCACCTGCGGGGCTATTTTACAACCACAGCCCGAACTATGGCTATACTGCGTAAGTTTTACATCCATGCTTATTCCGATTTTGTAATTCATAGGCAATCTTATCCAGATCAAGTTTATCAAATGAATACCTTCTAATGGTGTGGAACTCCCGTTGAGCCAACCCATGATCATAGCTTTTATCATAGTAAGCCAGGCAAATTTCACAAGTAGTTCTCAGATCGTTGCGCTGCAATGCTGCTAATGCCTGTTTGGTTTGCATCCCTCCCAGCCGCTTTGTGATGCGGCTCACCGACTCTTTCAGATCACTTTTGTCAAATTTCCCATATTCCCTCAATAAATATTCCGCACGCTCAGCGAAAGGAATGTCGATGTATTTCACAGGAGCCGTGCGCATTTGCTCCCATAATTTTCCCG